>Ga0123355_10009017_pt1 | contig 15120 bp, 16 predicted proteins | sample TergutEmb28metaG_3_FD_89872 | JGI IMG/M metagenome (GOLD analysis project Ga0123355, IMG submission 89872) | Embiratermes neotenicus P1 segment gut microbial communities from Petit-Saut dam, French Guiana - Emb289 P1 | ecosystem: Host-associated > Arthropoda: Insects > Digestive system > Gut ...
ACGTTCTTCAGCGATTTAGTTCCGCATACGAGTACTAGATCGCTGAAGAACGCACCATGCCATGGCCCTGGCAAGATTCGAACTTGCGTCTCGCCGGTTATGAGCCGGGTGCTCTGACCGCTGAGCTACAGGGCCGCCCCGAGCAAGGTACCGGCTCGGTATGATTTCCGGCCATGCATCTGGTGATCGCGTCCGGGCTACTGGGCCTCGGCTCGTCGCCCAGCTCGTTCGGAATGACGCTCGCGCTGGTGATCACATTCGTGGTGATCATGGGTGGCGTCGTGAACCTGCTGATCGCGTACATAGTCGGACAGGTGCTGGTGGAACGGAAGCAGAACCAGGAGCGCCGTCGCAACTACGACTCCGGCTCCTGACCTCGTCCGCGTCCGGCGAGGAAGGAACCGCGGCGGCACGCGTCGAACAAGACGCTGCCCATGAAGCACGCAACGAGTCCCACCGAGGCGCCCGAGGCGCCGCACGGCCATCAGGCCCTATCCGCCTACATTCGGGCCCGATTCGACGAGTTCTCGCGCTCGCAGAAGGACGTCGCCCAGTACATCGTCGACCACCTCGACGAGGCGGCCTTCCAGACCGCTGAGGAATTGGCGCGGCGGGCGAGCACCTCGTCGAGCACCGTCGTCAGGTTCTCGCAGGCGCTCGGCTTCGAGGGCTTCCCCGAGCTGCAGCAGGCCGCGCGGGACGAGTATCGCCGGCGACCGGCGGGCGGCGCTTCCGACGGGGTCGCTCCCGCGCCGGCGACACCGCTGTTCTCGCTCGACCACACCGAGTTCGAGTCGTCGCTGGCCGCCGACCACGTCAACGTCGAGGACACCGCCCACAAGCTGTCGCGCGCCGACGTCGAGGCCGCCGTCGACGCGATCATCTCGTCCGACAAGGTGGTGATCGCCGGGACCGATCAGATGGCGTTCTTCGCGAGCTACCTGCGCCACCTGCTGATGCTGCTGGACCTCCGCGCCGAGATCGTCGCGAGCCCGTCACAGGAGGCCCTCGGGCGGCTCAGCCGGATCGACGAGAACACGCTCGTGATCGGCCTGTCGGCGGGACGGCCGCACCCGCTGATCACCCGCACGATGAAGCTTGCCCGCCACCGCCACGCGAAGACGCTGGCGGTCACCGACGCGACCCTGTCGGAGGTCGCGCGGCTCGCCCGGATCCGCCTCTACTACTCGTCGAACACGCCCGCCTTCGTCCGCTCGCACACGGCACTGCTGGCGCTGCTGCAGGCGCTCGCCTACGGGGTGTACGCGCGCGACGCGCAGCAGCACGACGTGCGGATCAAGGCCTTCAGGCTCAAGTAGCGGCCCGGCGCGCGACGTACAGCGACTGGATCGCCCGGCCGACCCGGCCATCGAGGTCGTACAGGACCGCCTCGGCGACCGCGCCACCGCCCTCCACGACCCGCATCCGCGCGTCGACGCAGATCCATTCGCCGCGGGGCTCGCGCTCGACGTAGACCGTCAGGTCGGGGTTGATGAACACGAACTCGGAAAACGGCAGCTCGTTCGCGATCCCGTTGGGGAAGTCGGCGGCAGTCGCCAGCCGCTGCAGCGGCGAGGTTTCCTCGCCCGCGACCAGCGGCACCCGCAGCCGGAGCCACGCGGTCGCCGGGCCCGGCTCGAGGTAGGAACCGGCGGCGAACCGGACCTCCATCCCGTCGCCGGGGAACGTCGGGCTCTGGGCGATCAGGAACGGCTGAGGACGGAAGCCGTCTGGCCCTGCCGGTGGCCCCGCGAGGCCACCGGCAGGAACCGGCGCTGGCGCTACACGCAGTGCCCGCGCCCGCAGCACCTCGACGCCGTCCGCGGTCGACAGCGAACCCTCGAACAACTGCACCCGCCGGCCCGGCCTGACGAGCGAGGTCTCGGCGCGTAGCGCGCCGATCGGCACCGGTCTCACCAGCTCGTAGGTCACGCGGACGAACCGCAGGCCGTCGTCGTCGGCGGCCGCCTCGAACGCGCGCAGCAGGATCGCCGCCGGCGGGCCGCCGTGCTGCGCCTGCGCGTCCCACGGGCCGCGGGTCAGTTCGCCGGCGTGGAGAAACCCGTCTCGCTGCTCGTACAACGAAGAGTTCACGGGGGCAGACAGTAGTTAAACTCGGCTCCATGGAGTCAAACGGCGGCGCACCCCGGGACGAAGCGACCTTCACCGTCAAGGCCGGCCTGGCCGAGATGCTGAAGGGCGGCGTGATCATGGACGTGGTCACCCCCGAGCAGGCGAAGATCGCCGAGGAGGCCGGCGCCGCCGCGGTGATGGCGCTCGAGCGCGTTCCTGCCGACATCCGCCGTGACGGCGGGGTCGCGCGGATGTCGGATCCCGAGATGATCAAGGGGATCCAGGACGCGGTCACGATCCCCGTGATGGCCAAGGCGCGGATCGGCCACTTCGCCGAGGCGCAGGTGCTCGAGGCCCTCGAGGTCGACTACATCGACGAGTCGGAGGTCCTGACCCCCGCCGACGAGGACAACCACATCGACAAGTGGGCGTACGCGGTCCCGTTCGTGTGCGGCGCGACGAACCTCGGCGAGGCCCTGCGCCGAATCGGCGAGGGGGCGGCGATGATCCGCTCCAAGGGCGAGGCCGGCACCGGCGACATCGTCGAGGCGGTCCGGCACCTGCGCCGGATCCGGGGTGAAATCAGGCGGCTGACGACGCTCGCGCCCGAGGAGCTGCCGACCGCCGCCAAGGAGCTGCAGTCGCCGCTGCCGCTCGTGCGCCAGGTTGCCGCCGACGGCCGGCTGCCGGTGGTCCTGTTCTGCGCCGGCGGGATCGCGACGCCGGCCGACGCGTCGCTGGTGATGCAGCTCGGCGCCGAGGGTGTGTTCGTCGGCTCGGGCATCTTCAAGTCCGCCGATCCCGAGCGCCGCGCGCGGGCGATCGTCGACGCGACCACGAACTTCGCCGACCCGGCGCGGGTCGCGGCGGCGTCGACCGGCCTCGGCAGGCCGATGGACAGCCTCGAGACCTCCAAGCTCCAGGACGAGGAGCTGCTCTCGCCGCGCGGCTGGTGAGCGACGCGCCACTGGTAGGCGTGCTCGCGCTCCAGGGCGGGTTCGAGGCGCATATCAAGATCCTCGACCGACTCGGCGCCCGCAGCCGGGAGGTGCGAACGCCGGCCGACCTCGCGGATCTCGACGCGCTGATCCTGCCCGGCGGCGAATCGACGGTGATGACCCTCGGGATCGAGCGGGAGGGGCTTGGCGATCCACTCCGGGAGCTGGCGGCGACCGGCATCCCGATCCTCGGCACCTGCGCCGGGATGATCATCCTCGACCGCGCCCACCTGGGGATTCTCGACGTGCTCGCCCGGCGCAACGCCTTCGGGCGCCAGTTGCACTCGTTCGAGGTCGACCTCAACCTCGACGGGATCGACGGAGCCGCCGGGGAGCGAATCCATGGCGTCTTCATCCGCGCCCCGTGGATCGCCGAGCGCGGCCCCGGGGTCGAGGTGCTCGCCGAGGTCGACGGTCACCCCGTCGCGATCCGTCAGGGCAACGTGCTGGCGCTCTCCTTCCATCCCGAACTGGCGGGCGAGGACCGGGTGCACCGGCTGCTGCTGGCGCTCGTCGGCCGCCGCACGGCCCTCCAGTAAAGCTTCCAATTTCCGTGGAATCCGCAGACTTTTGAGTCACCGGCCTAACTTCCGCCTCGGTAGGCCGTGGTAAGGGTTATGGGAAGGAGCCTGGCGTCGCCCGCAGCCGCGATCGCCACGATCGTGCTGCTCGCCGCCTGCGGCGGCTCGTCGGGTCCGCCGGCTGCGCACATGCCGACCGCGACGACCGCGCAGACGCGGCAGGCGTCACCGTCGCCCGTCGCCACCGACGGTCGCGCCTGCACCTCGTCGAACCTCACCGCCGTGTACCTGGGGCAGGACGGGGCAACGAGGGACGTCGTGCTCAGCTTCGCGCTGCGCAACCGCGGGACCGCGACCTGCCACACCTACGGCTGGCCGGCCGTGAAGTTCCTCGGCGCCGGCGGTCGGGGGCTGCGGACCCAGTCCAGGCGGGTCACGAAGGACATCCTCGGAGCGACGCCGGCCTCGGTGATCACGCTGGCGCCGGGCCGGCAGGCGAGCTTCAGGGTGATCGCCCCCGGCGGGGACCCTGGTGGCGGCGGCGCCGGCTGCGCGACCGCGCACGCGCTGCGGATCATCGCCCCCGACGACACGGCGAGGATGAGCGTCAGGATCCCCGGCGGCGCCCACGAGTGCGTCTCGGCGACGGTGTCGCCGCTGCAACCGGGAGGCAGCGCTTAGTCAGAAGCCGATCATGTAGAGTCGCGGCGCGCAAAACCGAGGAGGTAGGAGAGGGAATGCACCAGCGCCGTTTGATTACTCTGCTCGCGATCGTCGGAGGAGTGCTCGGATTCGTCCTCAGCGGCTCCGCCGCGGCGGCCGCGCCGCCGGCCCCGGATCTCGGGAGCAACGTGCTCATCCTGAACCCGAGCATGCCGCAGGCGACGATTCAGTCCGAGCTCAATGCGATCGCCGCGCAGCAGGTGCCCGAGTCGGACCAGTTCACGACACGGCGTACCGCGATCTTTTTCGAGCCGGGCACGTACGGATCCGCCACGGATCCGCTGATCTTCCAGGTTGGCTACTACACGCAGGTGGCCGGGCTCGGCGCGCAGCCGGGTGATGTGGTGATCAACGGCGCGATCGACGTCTTCAACTCATGTGCGCCCGGCACCAGTCCATGTGACGGCCTCGACAATTTCTGGCGCTCGCTGTCGAACCTCACCCTGAACGTGACGCTGCCAAGCACGGCGCCGGCCTACGTGCCGGAGAACGGTGACGGCGGCGGTGACGGCTGCAAGAACGCCGAGGAGATGTGGGCCGTGTCTCAGGCCGCCCCGATGCGGCGGGTGATCATGAACGGCTCGATCACGCTTCAGGACTTCTGCGACCAGGGGTTCGTCAGCGGCGGCTTCCTGGCCGACGATGAGTTCAACGGCGGAACGGTCCTCAACGCGGGCCAGCAGCAGTTCTTCACCCGCGACAGCAACATCGACAGCTGGACCAACGGGGTGTGGAACCAGGTGTTCCTCGGCGACAACGGGGCGCCGGCCACCAGCTTCGGCTCGGGCACCCAGCAGTACACCACCGTCGCGACCGCGCCGGTGTCGGAGGAGGAGCCCTTCCTCTACACCGATGCGCAGGGCGCCTACAACGTGTTCGTCCCCGCGCTGCGGCACGACTCGGTCGGGCCCGACTACGCGAATGGCCCGGCGGCGGGGTCTTCGATCCCGATCGGTCGGTTCTTCATCGCCGACCCCAGCACCCCGGTGGCGACCATCAATGATGCGCTGTCTCACGGGCAGGACCTGATCCTGACCCCGGGTGTCTACGACCTCAACCAGACGATCGAGGTGAGCCGTCCGAACACGGTGGTGCTGGGCCTTGGCTTCCCGACGCTGATTCCCCAGGACGGGAACGTGGCAATGCAGACGACGAGCCAGCCTGGAGTCAAGCTCTCCGGGATCATCTTCGACGCCGGCCCGGTGAACTCGCCGGCCCTGCTCGAGGTCGGCACCGGCGGCGGCCCCCATCCGGCCGGCAACCCGACGCTGCTGTCGGACATCTTCGCCCGGGTGGGCGGCGCCGAGCCCGGCCAGACCACCGACGCGCTGGTGGTCAACAACAACGACACGATCCTCGACGATCTGTGGCTGTGGCGAGCCGACCACGGCGCGGGCGTCGGCTGGACCAGCAATACGGGTGACACCGGGCTGGTCGTCAACGGCGACAACGTCATCGCGGAGGGGCTGGCGGTCGAGCACTTCCAGAAGGCCGAGGTGATCTGGAACGGACAGCACGGCGAGGACGTGTTCTTCCAGAACGAGATGCCCTACGACCCGCCCAGCCAGTCGGCCTGGATGTCAACTCCGACCACGGACGGCTACGCCGCGTTCCAGGTGTCGCCGAACGTGACCAGCTTCCAGGGTTACGGCATGGGCAGCTACTCGTTCTTCGACCTGGGCATCCCGATCTTCTCGGCCCAGGCGTTCGAGTCGCCCAACACTCCGGGCGTTCAGTTCCACGACCTCCTGACCATCTTCCTCAACGCCAGTGGAGGCAGTGGCGGGATCAACTCGGTGATCAACGGGGTGGGTGGAGCATCGGTCGCGGCGAATGCGGACGCGCCGGTCGATGTGACGAGCTACCCCTAAGTCGCGCGGAACCGGGTCACCGAGCCGTCGTCGAGCTCGGTGACCCGGCCGTCCGACAACAGCACGTCGAGGTGGCCGAGGACCTCCGAGACCGTCAGGAACGCCTGCGTGACGGCGACGTTCCCCCACATCCGGACGGCGACCTCGTGGGCGGTCAGCGGCTCCGAGCGCAGCATCCGGAGGATCCGGCGGGCGCGGCGGTCGTGCAGTCGCAACCGCTCGGCGATCAGCTCGGCGTGATCGAACACCGGCTCGCCGTGGCCCCCGAGGACGACGTCGACCGGCAGCTCGGCGGTCGCCCGCATCGACGCGATGTAGTCGATCAGGGGGGTGGGGCGGGGGCCGTCGGTGTCGCCGCTGAGCGGGCGGTGCACGACCGGGTTCGACGAGATGTGCCCGAGCAGGTGGTCGCCGTCGAGCAGGATCCGGCGATCCTCGTCCCAGAACACGATGTCGGACGGGCTGTGACCTGGGCGGTGCAGGACCTCGAGGGTGCGGTCGCGCAACTCGACGCGGTCGCCGTCGAGCACCGGGCGCGTGACGGCGCCGCTCGACCCGTAGGGCCGGAAGGCCGCCGCGACCACCCCGAGCACGGCCGTCAGGTCGTCGGGGACGCCGTGCCGGCGCATCATCGCCTGGGCGTATTCATCGTCGCCGCTGGCGCTCGTCTCGTAGTCGGCCAGCCAGCGCTGCAACGGCGCGAACGCGGCGACCTCGGCGCCGGAGCGGCGCGAGAGGATCTCGAGCAGCCCGACGTGATCCATGTGCTGGTGGGTCAGCAGGATCAGGCCGAGATCCTCGATCGCGACGCCGTGGCCGGCGAGCGCCCGCTCGAGCTCGTCGAGCGCCGTGCCCGAGTTCGGCCCGGCATCGACCAGCGTCAGCGGCTCGTCCTCGATCAGGTACAGGTTGACCCGGCCGACCAGGAACGGAGTCGGCAGCGATAGCCGGTGGATTCCGGCGTCGGGTGGAAGTCCTCCCGGCGCCTCGGGCCGGCTCACCCGCGGATCAGGTCCAGCACCTCGTCGCGTCGCGCCTCCATGTCCTCGTGGGAGCGCAACGACTCGAGGCACAGCCGCAGCAGCGGTTCGGTGTTCGAGGCCCGGACGTTGAAGTGCCAGTCGTCGTAGTCGATCGAGATGCCGTCGAGCCGGGTCTCGCGCCCGTCGGCGTAGCGGGCCGCGATCTCCTCGATCTTGGCCGGCGCGTCCGCGACTTCGGAGTTGATCTCGCCGGAGATGAAGTAGCGCTCGCGGAAGCGCGCGACCAGCTCCGACATCCGCCTGCCACTCTGCGACAGCTCCTCGAGGATCAGCAGCGCCGGGATCGTGCCCGAATCGGCGCAGTGGAACTCGCGGAAGTAGTAGTGCCCCGAGACCTCGCCGCCGAAGATCACGTTCGGCTCGGCGCGCATCCGCGCCTTGAAGAAGGCGTGGCCGACACGGTTGATCAACGCCCGGCCGCCCCCGGCCTCGACGACGTCGGGGACGGCGCGGCTGGCGCGGACGTCGTACAGGATCGTGGGGGTGGGCGGGGTGGTGTGTTTGCGGAGCAGCGACTCGGCGAGGATCGCCGTCAGGAAGTCGCCGTCGACGAACCGCCCGGTGTCGTCGATGAAGAAGCAGCGGTCGGCGTCGCCGTCCCAGGCGATCCCGAGATCGGCCCCCTCGCGGACGACCTCGGACATGATGAATTCGCGGTTCTCGGGCAGCAACGGGTTCGGCTCGTGGTCCGGGAACTCGCCGTTGGGCTGCCAGTAGGCCTCGGTCAGCCGCAGCCCCAGCCGCTCGAGCAACGGCCCGACCATCGGTCCGGCCATCCCGTTGCCGCCGTCGACGACGACCTTCAGCGGCCTGATCACGCTCGGGTCGATGAACTTGATCACCGCCTCGTGGAAGTCGTCGTAGATCGAGACCTGTTCGACGTCACCACCGCCGGGCGCCGCGCCCATGTCGCTGCCGACCAGCATCTCGACGTCGCCGATCCCCTCGTCGCCCGACAGCGGCAGCGCGCCTCGCCGGACCAGCTTCGCGCCGGTGTACGCCTTCGGATTGTGGGAGGCGGTGCACATCACGCCGCCGTCGAGGTCGCGCGAACCGACCAGGTGGTAGAGCATCTCCGTGCCGACCATCCCGGCGTCGAGGACGTGCGCGCCGTCGGCGGTCATCCCGGTTGCGTACGCGGCCGCCATCTCCGGCGCCGACAGCCGCATGTCGCGGCCGAGGCCGAGGCGCAGCTGCTCCGTCGGCTTGCCCTCCATCTCCGAGATCACGCGCGCGAACGCCCGCCCGATCAGCTCCGCGCCAGCCGCGTCGAGGTCCTGGCCGTAGATCCCGCGGATGTCGTAGGCCTTGAAGATGCCGGGGGCGACCGTGGTCACGCGGCCCCGCATCCTAATGGACACCGCCTGGGGCCCCGACATTGGCGGCTACGTGGCCGCCAACGTCACCCCTGGGGCCCCAGGTTTTACACTCGCCTGCATGTCAGGGCACTCGAAGTGGGCATCGATCAAGCACAAGAAGGCGGTCGTCGATGCGCGCCGCGGACAGCACTTCACCAAGCTCGCGCGCGCGATCACGGTGGCAGCGAAGGAGGGCGGCGGCGATCCGACCGGAAACTCGGCGCTGGCGCTCGCGATCCAGAAGGCGCGCGACGCCTCGATGCCGAAGGACAACATCGAGCGGGCGATCCAGAAGGGGGCCGGCAGCGGGGCCGACGCCGACAACTTCGAGACGGTGATGTACGAGGGCTACGGGCCGGGCGGCGTCGCGCTGCTGATCGAGGCGCTGACCGACAATCGCAACCGCACCGCGGCGGACGTGCGCCATCTGGTCGGCAAGCACGGCGGCAACCTCGGCGAGCCGGGATCGGTGGCCTACCTGTTCGACAAGCAGGGGGTGATCGTGGTCGACGCCGGGCGCTACGGCGAGGACGACCTGATCGCCGCGATCGACGCCGGCGCGCTTGACATCGCCCAGGACGACGACGTCCTCGAGGTCGTGACCGAGCCCGGTGACCTGACGACCGTCAGGGACGCGCTGACCGAGTCCGGCGTCGAGATCGAGAGCGCGGACGTGACCCAGCGGCCGAAGTCACGGGTCCCGGTCGACGAGGGTGACGCGGCCAAACTTATGAAACTCATAGACGCCCTCGAGGAGTCCGATGATGTCGGGGCTGTGCACGCCAATTACGACGTCGACGCGGCGGTGCTCGAGCGGATCGCCGGATGACGGCAGCGCGTGATCGGCCGAGGCTCGCTACGCTGCTGCGCGCCATGAACTTCAAGGCAGTCAGCACGGCCCTCGCGGCCGCGGCGATCGTGCTCGGCGTCGCGGCGTGCGGTGGTAGTTCCACGGCGCCCGGCGTCCACACGGCGCCCGGCGCGGGACTGACCCAGGAGGCAGGGGCGCCGGCCACCACGCCGACGACTCCGGCGGCATCGTCGACCACCACCACCGCGACGCCGACCAGCGGACCGCTGTCGCACGAACCGGTGTTCTCGATTCCCAGCGGCCCGCCACCGAAGACGCTCGTCAAGAGGGACCTGATCGTCGGCACCGGCAAGACCGCAACCGACGGCAGCCAGGTGAGCGTCAACTACGTCGGCAAGCTCTACTCCAACGGCCACATCTTCGACTCGTCCTGGAAGGACACCCCGGGCCACGGGTTCGGACCCTTCCAGCTCGGCGCCGGCGCGGTCATCAAGGGCTGGGACGAGGGCCTCGTCGGGATGAAGGTCGGCGGGCGTCGCGAGCTGATCATTCCGCCGGCCCTCGCCTACGGAGCGGCGGGCCAGCCGCCGACGATTCCGAAGGACGCAACGCTCGTCTTCGTCGTCGACCTGCTCGCGGTCCACTGACGCAAACGGTTGACGCGCCCACGCGGGCGCCGCTTCGGCCCCAGGCAGTAAAGTCTCACGCCCTCGCGAGCGCGGACCAGGACCATCCGGCTCGGGATTGTCCAAAAACCACCGTAACCATTGCGCGGGGAGTCAGTAGATGCTTTCTATCCTGATGCCGGTCTACAACGAGCGGGAGCGTGTCGAGCAGGCGATCGCCGAGGTGCTGGCGACCGAGCTGGCGACCGACTTCGAGCTGATCGTCGTCGACGACGGCTCGACCGACGGGACCCGGGACATCCTCCGCTCGGGCGACTGGGACGGGCGCGTACGGCTGTTCGAGCACGAGCAGAATCAGGGCAAGGGCGCCGCCGTCCGCACCGCGCTGGAGCATGCCGACGGTGAGTTCTCGGCGATCTTCGACGCCGACCTGGAGTACGACCCCGCCGACCTGGGGCTGCTGCTGCCGCCGCTGCTCGAGGGCCGGGCGAACGCGTGCTTTGGGGTCCGGGCGTTCGACGGGTACACGAGCCACTCGTTCCTGTTCGTGCTCGGCAACAAGGGCGTCACGCTGGCCTGCAACATCCTCTTCAACGTGTACCTGCACGACATCATGACCATGCACAAGATGATCCGGACCGACCTGTTCCGGAGCCTGCCGCTGCGCTCACCGGGATTCGCGATCGAGCCCGAGATCGCGGCGCGGCTGGTGCAGCGCGGGCAGCGGATCTTCGAGGTGCCCGTCCACTATCGGGCAAGGTCCAGCGACGAGGGCAAGAAGCTGACGGCCTATGACGGCGTCCGCGTGGTCGCGACGCTGCTGAGATGTCGGTTCTCAACTCCCTGACGGAGGAGGAGCGACTCGTCCCACGGGCCGCCGGAGGCCGTCTCGGCCCGATCGGCGACTGGGCGCGTGAGCACCCGTTCGCGTTCTGGTCGCTGGTCTCGCTGGTGCTGGGGGCGCTGAGCGTCCTGATCTGGAATCCGGTTCCGGGCTTCGACGTCTACTCGTGGATCGTCTGGGGCCGCTCGCTCAGCGACCCGCACATGACCTTCTACGTCAGCGGCGGGCCGTCGTGGAAGCCGCTGCCGGTCCTGTTCACCGCGGTCTACGGGCTGTTCGGCCAGGCGGCGCCGACGCTGTGGATGATCACCGCCCGGGCCGGCGGGATCCTCGGCCTGTTCGGGGTCTTCCGGCTGTCGTTCGAGCTGACCGACCGCGCCGAGCTTCCTCGCTGGACGGGCTGGGTTGCCGGCGTCGTCGGATGTGTGGGGCTGATCATGACCGCGCCGAACATCGACGCCAACTGGCCCCACAACTTCTTCAGGGGGACCGCCGAGCCGATCATGATCGCCGCCTGGCTGTGGGCGATCGACGCGATGCTCAGGCGCCGTCACTTCCTCGCCTACACGCTGCTGGCGGCGGAGGGGCTGATGCGCCCGGAGGCATGGCCGTTCATGCTCGTCTACGGCGCCTGGCTGTGGTTCAAACAGCCGCGGTTGCGCGTGTGGGTGCTGCTGTGCCTGGTGGCGCAGCCGGTCGGATGGTTCGTGCCCCCGGGGATCAGCACCGGGCATTACTTGATGGCGGCGACCAACGCCCATTCATTCAACGGCGGGCTCGGCAGCGACTGGCTGAAGACGATCCTCGACCGCGCCTACACCCTGCAGCCACTGCCGACGCTGGTGTTTGCGGTGATCGCGACGGCGACGGCGCTGTGGCGTCAGCGCGATCGGCTGGCGATCTGGCGGGCCGACAACCTGCAGGCGCTGTGGCGGAGCCGCGACAGCCTGGCGCTGTCGCTGGCGGTGCTGTCCTGCGGCTGGTGGCTGATCGTGATCGTCGAGACCGGCGACGGCTATCCGGGCCTGCAGCGCTTCTTCTTCCCTGCCGCCGCGACCGCCTGCGTCCTGTCCGGGTTGGGCTTCGTCGAGGTCGCGGCGTTCGCCGGGCGTGCCGTTCGCGCGGCCGGCGGGGCGCTCGCGGACCGGCGTACCGCGCTCGCCGTCAGCGTCGGCGTCGCCGCGGTGCTGGGGGTCGCGTCGTACCCGTACATCTCGAGTCGAGTCGCGTTCGCCCGGATCCAGAAGACGCAGGTCGACATCGAGCGTCAGCAGCTCGACGACCTTCGCGCCGCGATCCCGGCACTCGGCGGGGTCAGCGCGCTGCTGCCGTGCAAGACGAGCGTCGTCACGATCAACAACACCTACCAGCCGGAACTGGCATGGGAGATGGGCGTCGACCTGACCCGGGTGCAGTCCCGCCTGACCAGGCCGGGCGTCGAGTTCGTCACCCGGCCCACCTCCTACGACGGCGGGATGAATCGCTGGGCCCCCGGGCTCCGCAAGCACGCGTACCTCGGACGCTGGGGCGCCTGGCGCGTGTACCAGGTCTACCGCGGCGACTCGAAGCCCGCCTGCGTCGGCAGCTGACGGCGGCTCGTCGCGCACTGGGGAGGCGTCCGAGCGCCGACGCAGAATCCAGACCAATGATCGTTCTCGGACTCGACCCTGGCACCGCCAGCACCGGCTTCGGCGTCGTCGCCGATGAGGGCTCGCGACTGCGGGCGCTCGACGCGGGCGTGATCAGGACCCGGCCCGAGGCGACCCTGGAGCGCCGGCTGGCCGACATCCACCTGGCCGTCGGCGAGCTGATCGAGCGCCACGAGGTCGACGCCGTGGCCCTGGAGGAGCTGTACTTCGGCGCGAACGTGCGGACCGCGTTCGCGGTCGGGCAGGCGCGCGGGGTGATGCTGCTGGCGGCCGGGCAGCGCGGCGTCGCGGCCCGCTCGTACACGCCGCAGCAGGTCAAGTCGGCAGTCTGCGGCAGCGGCCGGGCCGGCAAGGACCAGGTCGGCCGGATGGTCGCGCGGCTGCTGGGGCTGGGCGGCGTTCCGACTCCGGACCACGCCGCCGACGCGCTCGCGGTCGCCGTCTGCGACGTCAACCGCGCCCCGCTGGCGGCCGCGATCGGGGCGCCCTCCCGATGATCGCGCTGGTGTCCGGCGTCGTCGCGGTCCGCCGCCCCGACCACGTGATCGTCGACTGCGCCGGCGTCGGCTACCGGCTGTCGGTCTCGAGCGAGACGCTGCGGCAGGTCCCGGCGGTCGGCAACCAGGTGACGCTGCACGCGCACCTGATCATGCGCGATGACGCCCTGCACCTGTACGGCTTTGCCGCCGAGGAGGAGCGCGACCTGTTCCTGATGCTGCTGGGCGTCCAGTCGGTCGGCCCGAAGGTCGCGCTGGAAGTGCTGTCCGGCGGCCCCACCCGCGACCTGCTGGCCGCGCTCGCGGCCGGCGACAGCGCCCGCTTCCAGGCGGTCAGGGGCGTCGGCAAGCGGACTGCCGACCGGATCATCGTCGAGCTGCGTGAGAAGGTCGGCGTGAACCTGCCGGAGCAGGCGATCCAGGTGTCACGCTCCTCCGATGACCCGAGGGCGATCGCTCGCGACGGGTTGATCGGCCTCGGCTACAACGCCCAGGAGGTCGACGAGCTGCTCGACGGCGTCGCCGGCGACGAGCCCGAGGAGCTGATCGCGGCGGCGCTGAGGAGCGCCCGGCGATGACGATCCTGACCGCCGAGGAGCTCCCCGAGGACGATCTCGATCGCTCGCTGCGACCCCGCCGGCTCGAGGACTTCGTCGGCCAGGAGGCGCTGAAGGACCAGCTGGGGGTGTCGATCGCCGCCGCGGCGGCGCGCCGCGAGGCGCTCGACCACGTTCTGCTGGCCGGGCCGCCGGGGCTCGGGAAGACCTCGCTGGCCCAGATCGTCGCCGCCGAGCTCGAGGTGCCGTTCGTCCAGACCGCGGGGCCGACGCTGGAGCGCAAGGGCGACGTGGCGGCGTTCCTGACGGCGCTCGAGCCCCGCTCGGTGTTCTTCGTCGACGAGATCCACCGGCTCCCGCGGGCGCTCGAGGAGACGTTCTACCCGGCGATGGAGGATCGCTGCCTGCCGATCACCGTCGGCCAGGGAGCCGGCGCCCGCGTCGTCACGATCGACCTGCCGGCGTTCACGCTGATCGGCGCGACGACCCGCACCGGCCTGTTGACGACGCCGCTGCGCGACCGCTTCGGGATCCAGCACCGGCTCGAGCACTACGCGCCGCTGGAGCTGGCGCGGATCGTGCGCCGGTCGGCGCGGCTGCTCGGCGTCGCGATCGAGGACGACGGCGCGATCGCGATCGCGCACCGCAGCCGGGGGACGCCGCGTGTCGCCAACCGGCTGCTGAAGCGGGTCCGCGACTTCGCCGAGGTTCGGGGCGCGGGGGTCGTGACCGGGGAGGTGGCGGCGTCGGCGCTCGACCTGCTCGGAGTCGACGACCTCGGGCTCGACCGCCTCGACCGAGAGATCCTGCGGACGATCTGCGAGAAGTTCGCCGGCGGACCTGTCGGCCTGTCGACGCTGTCGGCGTCGGTGGGGGAGGAGCAGGACACGATCGAGGATGTCTACGAGCCGTACCTGCTGCAGTGCGGGCTGATCGAGCGCACGAACCGGGGGCGCGCAGCCACGCGGCTGGCGTTCGGCCACCTCGGACTCGAGCCGCCGAGCCCGCTGACGCTGCTTTGACGCGCGACTTTCGTTAAAACCTCTTAGCCGGAAGCGCGAATCTCCCGGCTATCCTCCGGCCGGGCACAAGCAATGTCGCACGAGCACTACTTCATCTGCCCCCACTGCGGCAACCGCTCGATGGGGCTCGATCGCAACGCCGGCTTCCGGCGGGAGGCTCGCGGCTGCGAGAAATGCGGGTTCGCGTACCTGTTCGAGCTGCTCGACGACTACTACCCGGCGCCGAACGCCGCGTTCTTCGCGTGCGACAGCTCGGGGCGGGTGATCGACTGCGGCCGCGGCGCGTTCGAGCTGACCGGCCTGCGCACCGAGTCGACGATCGGGCAGCCGCTCACCGAGGCGCTGTCGATGAGCTTCGAGGACGGCGTCGACCACATCGCGACCGCGCTCGAGTGGGAGGTCCGCGTCAGCGGCAAGACGGTCGAGCTGACCGCCGGCGCCGAGCGCACCAACGCGGTCGCCGACATCTTTCCCGCATACGACGACGAGGAGGGCGGCGTGCTCGTGGTCCTGACGCCGGCCAACCA
>Ga0123355_10009018_pt1 | contig 15118 bp, 15 predicted proteins | sample TergutEmb28metaG_3_FD_89872 | JGI IMG/M metagenome (GOLD analysis project Ga0123355, IMG submission 89872) | Embiratermes neotenicus P1 segment gut microbial communities from Petit-Saut dam, French Guiana - Emb289 P1 | ecosystem: Host-associated > Arthropoda: Insects > Digestive system > Gut ...
CCCCAAACTCAATAAGAATATTATACAAGACCTCCCTCCTAACTGAATCATAAGCTTTCTTGAAGTCTATAAACAGCTGATGCACTGCTTCATTGTATTCCCATTTCTTCTCAAGTATTTGTAATATATCCTACAATACCAAAATGATACCGTGATCTGATTGGAGTAAAAAAGAATATATATATATATATGCATCAGCTATTTATAAACTTCAAGTTCAGTTAGGTGGGAGGTCTGTATAACGTTCTCATTCAGTTGGTATCCCCACGAAACTGGTACGGCTAATGTGTCCGATTGAAACCTACAGCACAGTACGGGTAGGCAAACAACTGCCTGACATGTTTCCTATTAAGAATGGTTTGAAACAAGGAGATGCTTTAGTACCACTGCTTTTCAAGTTTGCTTTAGAGTATGCAGTAGAAAGGTTCAGGTAAACAAGGATGGCTTGAAGTTAAATGGTAGGCATCATCTTCTGGTTTATGCTGATAATGTTAATATATTGCGTGGAAGCGTACATACTGCAAAGGAAAACGCAGAAGCTTTGGTACTGGCTAGTAAGGAGATTGGGCTAGAAGTAAATGGTGATAAAACTAAGTACATAGTCATGTCTTGAGATCAGAATGAAAGGACGAAGTCACAGTATGAAGATTGATAACAGATCCTTTGAAAGGGTGGAAGAGTTCAAATATTTGAGAACAACCTTAACAAATCAAAATTCCATACAGCAAGAAACTAAGAGCAGACGGAACTCAGCGAATGCTTGCTATCATTCGGTGCAGAAACTTTTGTCTTCCAGTTTGCTATCCAAAAATTTAAAGATTAAGATATACAGAACTATAATTTTGCCTGTTGTTATGTATGGGTGTGGAACTTGGTCGCTCACATTGACGGAGGAACGTGGGCTAAAGGTGTTTGAGAATAGGGTGCTGAGGAGCATATTTGGGCCTAAAAGGGGTAAGGTAATAGGGGAATGGAGAAAACTATATAATGAGGAGTTTAATGATCTGTATTCCTTATCCAGTAATGTTCAGCTGATCAAATCGAGAAGAATGAGATAGGCGGGGAACGTAGTACGTATGGGGGAGAGGTGTATACGGAGTATATCCAGGCGTAGATGGGAGGATAAAATTAAGATGGATCTTCAGGAAGTGGGATGTGAGGGCATGGACTGGATCGATCTGACTCAAGATGGGGACAGGTGGCGGGCACTTGTTAATGCGGTAATGAATCTTCGGGTTCCATACAATGCGGGGAATTTCTTGACAAGCTGAGAACCGATTAGCTTCTCAAGAAGGACTCTGCTACATGAGGTGAGTGAGTAAGTAAGTAAATAAGTAATTAAGTATGATATATGGAAGGTACTAGAGTAGGGAATTGGCATTTACATGTCGGTATACTGACAACATTATACGAATGGTGGTCAATAGGTAAGTTTCCCTAGGTCATAAAAATTACATTATAAGTCCTGACAAAAATGTGGATCGTTTAGCCCACTGAACTGCATCACTTTTTCCCACACAATACCCACCCCAGCACATCGACACATCTGCCCAATCTTACCAGAAGCTTAAAAAATTCCGTCGCGGAAGAATTCGGGTTCTTGCCTTCGCAACCGCCATCAAGTCGGGTTGGTAAGAATGTGTAAAAAGTGTCAAGTCGTCCATGAGACAGGCGGCTTACGATTAACGATGTCAGTAACGTTCCGGGCCTAACACACGGTATATACCGACGCATTTTATCCAGAGGCGTAAACACGAGGCGGACTGCTGTGCAGACCGGGCGAGGAGCAACGCCTGACCGGAAGCGTGTCATGGCCATGGCCCAGAAACAAAGAAGCAGTCGTCCCAGCGAAGAAGCAAAAAACATCAAGGCAGGTCACGTCACACGCCAAGTGCATGTTCAGGGTTTTCTTTGACAGCGAGGAACTCCTTACAAGGCCAGTCTGTGAATCAACAGTATGGCGTTACATGGAGGATATCGGGCGACAACGTACAAAGGGCGCACTCGAGACTGGGCGGCCATGTCGAGCAGTTTCTAACCGACAGCAAGGCTACTGCCCCGAGACGCAACATTTGTGACTTCTTCCTATTCCCAAAGACGAATATTCAGTTAAAGGGACGCGTATACAAGGACACCGCAGATTCCAACCGAATCACTTAGGTGCTAGGCAGCACCACGAAACGGGAGTTCCAGAGACGATTCCAGAATTGGGGCAGGCGCTTGGTCCAGTGTAGGAACTCCAAAGGGGACAGTACCGACCAATATTCTGAGAACGCCTGGCACAGTTTTATTGCCCCGTCAGATCAGTTTAGGCTCGCACTTCGTACTACGCTAACCCCGTGGCTGGCTGTAGCAGGAAATGACGTTCAGCTGGGGGAGTTATCAAGAACTACCCACGAAGCCGCGACTCTCAACGGGTCACTACTGCGATGAGGTGATGGTGAAAATCCCCTTCCCTCGCCAACAGCAAATGACAACTGCCTGAGTAACGCCTATTTTCGTTTATACTGCCATGTCCTTCAGCTGAGATCGAAGAGGCCATGTGGGTGCAGGGGTCACGTAGAGACTTCCAGTCTCGGTTAATAGCCCGTGTGGGAGGTTCACGATGACGTCCGTCCCTGACAGGTGCGTCGCTGTCAGAACACATCCCAAGGCCATGAATTTCCAGTCTCTCCTACTGTGCATATTATTATTATTATTATTATTATTATCACCTGTATGCAGGGTATTTACAGTTATGTACCTGAAATAAACCATGCGTCTAGGGTACACAGTGTTGCAGCTGTTTTGTAATTACAATTTGCACTACATGTAATGCTATTTCGAACGTTAAATATGTTTTGTACTTTCACATCAGCACTATCCGCAGTATATGTGCAGTGCCCAATATGGCTGTTTTTTGCCGTTCCTTAATTTCGTACTTGCCCGGTATGTTGCACAGGTATTGTCTGAGTAATTTTGAAATGGTTCCAGTCGCCCCTATTGTTACCGGTATCACTTTTGATTTCACATACCGCTTACCCTGAATTTCTATTATAAGGTCTTTATACTCGTATATTAAAATCTTCTCAGCTTCTTTTTTAATCACATTTCTGGCTCAAGGAATTGCAACATCTATTGACATGCACGTTCCTTGTTTATTATCACGGATTATGATGTCCGGTTTATTGTTAGGAATAGTTCTGTCGGTTCGCACTTGTTGGTTCCTTATTATTATTATTATTATTACTATTATTATAGCTGTTTTTCTTTACGTCTACGGAGAACTTGCCAACCACTCCAGTTCGCGCTACACTTTCCGTACACAACCTTCGCATAGTCACCATATTTGTCACTGTTTACTCACTGTCCCTAGCTATACGCACGTTCGTCTGTCGCACGTTCGGTTCCAGCGGTTCAATTGTTATCGACGTCAAATCGAAAGGCCTAAAAATTTGGCACGACCGCCATATTGTTATTTTCGTTCTTCAAAAATGTAACTTCAAGTAATGTCACGCACCTAGTGGCGCTAGTGTCGCTTATTAAGTCTGCCATGTTCTTGCCGTTACTGGCTGAACAGTCGTTCCCGTGAATGCTATGAAGGAACAATGGCAGTAGACACACAGTTCCATTCATTCTGAACATTACGCTCAATAGATGTGACAGGGCCTTCCACTTTACCCCTGGTTCCCGGAAGCTGGGTGGGCCTCAGCATCCGGTATGATGATGTGAAGAGCAATTTCTTGCCTTACTTATTGCTGTACTTCATTACGTAATACTATTGCATAATACAGTCTCAGCTTCCTGGAAGTCGCTGCCGGTCGGAACGTGTGTGTCGTTCAGTCTTCATGAGTGTTGTGCCTTCTGGCACCTACAACTGTTTCATTTAAAATGTAACTAATCAGTTCATCTTTCATTTCTCTTGTCGTACAGGAACACAACGTACATCCAGCAACTGACCGCACACATTTCACCTCCGCTGTCTCTTTTAGTGAAGTCCAGTTCTCACACCCACATCAGAGCCTTCGCACCGCCATTCTTACATCATATTATCGCCCTTTTAATTTTCCCAGCTCCACACGTCGCTATTGCACGGCAAATACCAAGCCCCTGCCCTCTGCTTTCTACCACTCCAACCGCCACTTTCACACTACATCGTACGAGGTCGAACGCACGAAGCCTAGCAACCTTCTGGCACACCAATGCTCGTCCTCACCCCAAAATGAAGTGTCTCTTGCCTTATTAAGTTACTTTCCCATTTCACCCACTCCAGTACTCTCCAAACGCGTTAATTTCTGTGTCCTTGTCGCTGTTCGCCAAGCACACAAATGTAAACAGCTTGTCATTTACACCTCTTCTGACATCATCCCGCACAAGCGTCACAACATGGCGCTATGTGCCGCTCTTACCGCCACTGTCAGACATGCCGATTTCAAGACAACTTTGTGCTTGCTTACTCAAATGCAAAATTCTTGTAGCAGCGGTATAGATGCAAATATGGAAGGTGACAACCGAAGCTGCACATCGGTGGAAACAACAGTGTGTGTGGCCAGCCTGTGCACCAACCGTAGAACCTGAAGGAAAGTGACTACCTGGAAGACCTAGATTTAGATGGGAGAATAATCTTAGAATTAATATTAAACACACAGAATGGGGGGACTGTCTTTAATTAATGTGGCTCGGGATGGGGTCATGTGGTGGGCTGTTGTGAAGACGACTGACCGTCGAGAATATGCTGCAAGCGTCTCCTCGCAACGCAAGATATAATCCCTGGTCATTAGAGCTGAAACAATCCGGCCCTCACCCTCTGCCTACTGCAGTCCCGTTGGGATTCATCTGTCCGAAGAAGAAATAGCCTACTGCATTTCAGTTGTGGGATTCCACCACTTATAGATGGACTTCAACTGAACCTCCTAAATTCCAGTGGTCACTGTACGCACCGCCAGTTTAACATTCGCACACTCTACGTTCTGCCCACACAGTGTCTATATGTGTTTTGTGTGGAACTCGGGGCGTGACATGGTAAAGGAGAATTTTGTTTAGAACTGGAAAATCCGTGATCCTAGTGCGCCAGTTACGTGGCAAAAACAGGCTAGGACATGACTTAGGCTGTCAGGACACACACACACACACACAAACACACACACACAGCGGAAACGGACCCTAATAGCATTAATGGAAACTTGGAGACACAAATTTGAAGTCAAAACACAGAGGCAACCGCAATTGCTCGCTCAGGTGATTCATAAATTGATATATTCCTTGACCCTGGGCTCTCATGTGAACAAACAACTCGCCTTCTGCCCACAGTACATCGCCTTAAAATAACGTCGGCCCACATGCGGCTTCGGAGACAGGACACACCGAAGGTGTGCTGAGGGACAGCACAGCTGTACGTAGCTGTGTGGCGTCCATCTACTGCAGCTACACAGCACAGTGTCACTCTGCAACCACATCTGTTCACCGTGCAAGGATGTAAAAAGTCATCGTTTCGTTAATTCTGAGATAGTTACACACAAACCAGCTTAACGATCCTTCAACGCAAAGCCGGTTACGTCGTCGTGACGCGTCGGCTACCGATCTTCGCCCAGTGACAGAACACACAGCGCCACACAACAAAAGAACGGAGACCTCAAACCCCGACAAAGCCGATAACTACTGCACAAAACCGTCCTGATGTTCACTGGACTGACACAGACAGGACTTGGGGGTCGGGACGGAATGAGGTGGGCGCGGACAGCACTGCTGACTGTGTACACTCCGTGCCCAGAACGGCACAGCATATCCTCTGCGGCCCTGTGGTTAAGTTACGTACCGCTCACCAGGTCTGACGTTACACAAGACAAAAACTGTACGTATATACAACGTAACGATGTGGCGCGCTCGGATCTTTACATGCACTTCTGCCGCAATCATAGGCAATGGATAATGCATCTCTACCTTAAAAACTCATCCGGTCGACAGCAGAACGTATTACATATTATTGCACTACGTATGTTTGTTTCCATTATCTGGCACGCAAATCGAACTTTCGTTATCTTCGACCTTTCTGCCTCTGCCGTGTTTGTCATATCGCATGAGCAGTGTGGTTTCGGGGGGAAAATGTATTTGACATGAAACATGTGTTTCTGTGTTTCTACTTGATCTCCGAAAACTCTTCTCCGTCCATCACAATCCAATGACATAAGAATATACATGTGAGTCTTACTTCAGTCTCAAGAATATTTTTGTACGAATTTTACCAGACGGGACTTTGACAGGTTTACATAAAGTTATCAGTATCAAGTATCATGACAATCCGTCCAGTGCCCAGCGCAGACATTAAGCCAACAGTCGATTTTACCAAAGATGCGAACGTGCATACAAATTGCACGTTCTGCCCACACAGTATACTTATGTGTTCTGTACGGATCTGAGAACAAACAGCGATTATTTCACTTACAGCATTAATTGGTTGGTTCAGTGTAGCGCGGGAGGACCTTATCTTTAAAATCAGCATCAGTCAGCCGCAGCACGCCCAGCGCCGTGCTGGCTGCCTGCCAACAACAACAGTTACACAGCTATCAGTCATGTACCGACAGTTCTATAGCTTCATCCTACACGCCTAAGCGTATTCTAAGCTCATTAACATACCTGATGTCACGGGATAGTCACGCTGCGCCAAATTCAACAGACAGAAAGAACGTTTCAATTTACAAGCTCCTGGAAATCACACTGACGGCACGTCACGACGTTCTGTAATGTGCTCAAATCTGCAACATGGCTAGACGACTGATGGGGAATGTAGGCAAGTGCTGACCAATCGCAATACAGGCCTGACCGTTAGGGCTGTATTTATACCTAGCTCCACCGACAGCAGCGCACTAGGTTATAAATTTGTAATTTTTGTGGTGCTGCGATGCGTACTTTCTGCTGCAAGTCACAGAACGTAATCCTAAAACACAAACAGTACGGTCAATGACCTGGGCGCACACAACGGTCCTAGTATTGACATAGTATGCCGGTCCAAACAGCTAATATCTTAACCTGACGTCACCGTACCTGAAATACTGCGAAAGTGCGGGGCGACAGCAGCGCACATGAGGCAAAAGAAATTATATTCTGGTTCGAAACAGCAAATTTCAAGGTCGTCAACTTCCCCCACAAATCCTGGATAGCTCAGTCATTCTAGTGACTATGATAAAGACTGGACGATCAAAGAATCATGGTTCCACTGCCGCCAGATGCAAGAAGTTTCTTCATTAAATGCGTCCGGACAGCCTTGTGAAACGCGCTTGCACGTTGTCGGCTCGCTGTCAACTTTTAACCTCCACGGACAGCCGGCTGCTTCGTTCAATGGTGCATCCAGCTTCGTACAGCCTCACGCACTGCCTACATTCGGACCGTCTAGCGCGGCGCTCGCCACTGTTCCAATTTGCCGTGACTCGGGTCCACCCGTTATGGACCATACTTACATAAGGCCACTTAACTGACACTAAGCATCAGTTCTATTAGCCTATTTGTCCGGCATGCGCCCCATGAGGTACCAGTTCATAAAATTCTGTCTGCGATTCGTGACCACAGTTGTGTGATTCTAAAGCAAAAGCATGAGTTTTCGCGTTTTCTTTCTGACTGGAATGAAACCTGTTTGTTCGAAAATGTTTCGCACATTTTTAAATTATCCTAACTTACACGACACTTTCTGTGGCACAGTTATTGAGCGTACGTAATGTACGAAGTTCATGTGCGACTGTACATGGGTAACACAGCCTCCGATAAGTTGTGTGGGAACCAGTAGACGACTGGAATTTGCATTGATGTGACGGACTGGTGACGGACACATCAAATACCGCCTCCACACACTAACTTGTCACACACCAAAGCTACGAGAGCACTCCAGCTGAACCCGCATCACAGCTTCTACTTTGGTTATACGTACCAATTACTCTTTGGATTTCTCGGGCATCGCATACCGCGCATAACTCCCCACCTTCCAGTAACACATGCTGCAGACGACAGAAGCAACAGAACAAAACTGTTACGGAATGTAAACTGCCTACGGGTGCAGCTTTGGGACAACGGTCTGCCACAAAAGAACAGGACCGCTGCACAACCCGCTAATCTGAACGTCGTGGTACAGACAGCCATGGTTCTGCACACTGACTGCGCTGACTCGCAAACCAGGTGGACAACAATCATCAACACTCGAAATTAAATTCGCCGACACTTACCTGGTCACATGACCGAACACCCGGATGGACATCGTGCACCCCCGCAGCCGCCAGTCACCACCTGCACCATACACCACGCCGCCCCACCTGCCAACAGAGACACGAAGTACTGAGTGCACATACCGGCGGCGCGGTCACATTTCAAATTGAATACGCCGCCACTCACTGTGCATATCTCACAGCCTGAAGTGCAAACTGCTTACACAGGATCCTTATTTTATCCAGCAACTACGGTCGTCCGAGTGTGTTAGGTTAATACGGCAAACGAACCGACAGGCAGTGGCAACCGACAGTTTTTATTTATTCTTTTAAAGCGTTAAGGTTTCTCTGTGCAGAACTTTCTTTATGTCAATCTTTAAAGACTAAAATTAACCTAAATCAAGTCCGTACCTCGCAGTAAACACTCTCCGTCTCAGTTATACAAACACGTCAGTGAATGTTGTATAGGGAAATAATCGCTGTTTGTTCTCAGATCCACACAAAACACATAAATATACTGTGTAGGCTGAACGTGGAATTGCCGAATGTTGCACCTCACGGCACATAAAGTAACCACTGGGCTTTGGAGGCTTAGGCGACTCGGTAAACGCGAAGTGTGGTCCAATATCGACTACATTTCGCATTTACAAGAAACAATTAATTGTTATTGTACTTTATATAGGCAGCAATGCCCGTCCTTCGTACAGCTGCTTCCCTTGTGCCACAACAATAGTGTCACCGTCGGACTAACAAGCAACTTACGAAATAAAACTTTACTCTTGCAAGTAAAAAATTCCCGGAAAGATCCGAATCACCACCAAAAAGTGTATCGTCATATTTGCCGAGTACTTTAATTGCCGCGTGTCCGGTACGTGTTGGCAAGAGTATGGAGTAAATGTCACCTTTGTGCGATTTCGGTTAGGTCCGGGGTTGAGAAACGGACATAGAAGAGTCGGTGTGTGTGTGTGAGTACATATATTTGGCATCCTTAAGCTCGGATTGTGTCAACAGTGACAAAAGTTCATTGCCTGATACGATAAATTCATTGGCAATCATTGTGACGGGACATCACGTGTTCCCAGGCTGCAAGCAGTAACATGTGCTGTAGCACGTGCAAGTTTCGCCGGGTTACGCACAACGTAACTTGCTCCAATCCGACTTTACGTCAACCCACTGAAGTCCAATGGGTATTTCATGCACCGCCAGTTTAACATTAATCAATTCTGTATTCTGCCCTCACAATGTATTTATGTGTTTTGTGGTGTGGATCTCAGAACAAACAGCGATTATTTCGCTGTACAGCATTAACTGACTGGTTTGTATAACCGAGACGGAGTGTGTTTACTGCGCGGTACGGATTGAGTCTTTAACGGTAATCCAAGATAAATTTCGTCTTAAGTCCGTGCAGACAGCCTATTCAGGCTAACGAGCAAGCGCACACCAGCCTGTCACGCGCTGATGTACACGTGGACTGGCTCTTCTGTCCTCAACACGATCTGTACCGCTGTTCCACCGCAGGCACCGACAGCTCCCTGTAGTCTTTCCTGCCACCACGTGCACCATCCGCACCACTTACATACCCACGTGTCCTACACAAATGTGTCGCCGTACACCGCAGGAGCGTGCACTTGCACCGACGACTGCGTCTCAGAGACCCGGGCTACTACAAAATCCCAGCTTCTACGCTTTCCACTGTAGACACGACACACCACAGCGCTCTGTGTATCATGCTAGTAACAAGCACAACCTTAACAATAACACGTGTGTATCTGGCAGAGAAAAAATTGATGAGAGCTTTTGTCACGTACCTTTCAATTAGGCGCAGTGCAAGCAATTACTTGGCACAAAGTATGGCCAGTGTCTACGTGTCCGTGCTACCTGCTGTGTGACAGATCTCTGAGACCACAAAATAGGCAGACACTGACAGCAGTCCGAAGGCAGAGAAGAATGCGTGTGGGTTAATATCAGTGTGGCTGCTCTACCTACGAAGGGGCTGGCGTAGTTGGGGGCGAACACACTGCCACCTCTGCTGCTGAGGAGCTGCGTACATAAAGGCTGGTGGCAACACAACACAGCGACAGCCAAATCCTTTGTAAACGTGGCAAAGGTGAAATATTTGGGAACGACACTACCAAATCAAGATCGCACTAGATTTATTGCACGGAATGGCCGGTACCATTCGGCACAGAATATTCTGTCTTCCAGCTTGCCGTGTAAAACCACACACATTCAAACGCACACAACTATTCCGAGCCTTCGCCCATTTGTCCTCCCGGTAAGAAGCAACATGTAGATGAAGATGAGTATCGAGCACCGGTGGAACGATATTGACAGGGGAAACCGAAGAACTGGGAGAGAAACCTGTCAGTGTCACTTTTCCCACCACCAATCTCACACGGACTGGCCTGGGACCGAACCCGGGCCACCGCGGTCAGAAGCTAGCGACTAACCGCCTGAGCCATAGCAGTGCCAGGCTAAAAACTAAGATTAGTCCGAACTGTGTACCAAGATTCAGCTCGTACCCCGCAGTAAACACACACTGTGTGAACAGAACGTAGAATTTGTGAATGTTAAACTGCCCACACAGTGTGTTTTGTGTGGATCTCAGAGCAAACAGCGATTATCTCCCTATACGGCATTAAATGATTGTTTTTATAACCCAGGCAGTGTTTACTGCGCGGTACGGACTAACCCTTTAACTCTATTGCAGGTTACTCTTACAATTAAGCTTCACAATGCCGAACTGTCCACAGTATTATTCACTTCAGCCTTCTGCTGTTTGTCAGGCTGCAGAACAAACTGCGCGCCTAGTCGACACCTACAAGGTACTTTGAACTTTCGCAGCATAGCCGTAGGTTGCATGGACGGCACTGAAATGGAATACCTTCTGTCAACTTTCAAATCCAAGTGTATCAACTTTGGATACTCTGCAGTGGGTGGCGACTACTGACTGCATAAGGGTCACTTCAGTCGTCATTCCCCACCGTTAGGTGCAAAAGCCAAACATGTCAACCTGATCTTCACACAACAAAGGGTTGGGTCTGTACGTTCATATATCTCTATATTGGGGATTTCGAACTTTCGCGATTATTTTAACACACGATTTTAACCGCTAGACTGGTTCCGACGAAACTGTGAGATTACTCGGCAGGCGAGTCGGGTTCCCCCACTGTCCTGCCACTGTTCAAGATCCCTCCAGTTCAATGTTTCACAGACAGCGCTGTGTTTTGTGTCGCAGAAAGCGTTTGGATTTTATTATATATAAACGTTCAGGCGGTTTATTATTGGCACTTAGTAAGTTCCTGGAACCTGATGGGTGTTTGAACCTGGTCTCATCGGCCCCAGTTAATCATGGTTGTGACGCAGGCCAGGCATGTGTAGCGGGGCAAGCACAGCTGCACCACCCAATTACAAACGCGTTGTACAATTCAGTCTTTCGGCGGTTAGTAAAGCAAGGTTTCTGATTTTCCTGGCCCCTGAAGATGACCAACTACAAACTCACGCTGCGTAACATGGCAGACAAGCAGACGCCTGGATTCATCTCGCTCATGATACGAGAGGGCGGGCGACGAGCTGTTGTCAACACGGTCATGAACCCCATGGGTGTCCACCCATGCGGGGAATTTATACACTGGCTAAGAAACTACAGGCTTCTCCAGGAAAACTCTACTCTGTGTGGAGTGGCTCACATCAGGTCATGTCCCACACACGTCTGCTTTGCCTGGCATCGTCAGTCGCTACGTGCTGTGGGCGGACACTGGAAAGACCCAATTGTGGTGCCAGGCTGTTCGTCCGTCCAGCCAATAGAGCCCACACTACTTGCCAGTATGAAACGCTCCTGTTTGCTGCTACGGACCTAACAGAAAACTGATATTACGAAATTTACCGCGCACTCTTATCGATACAGAAGGTAGTGCGGCTGTTAAAGCGAAGTACAAGATGCGATGAGAGTCTCCAGCTGGTGCGTAAACCAGTCACTGGATTTTGAAGGCTTTGCGTGTCAGTTTCATGACGACCATCTGCGTCGGTCAACCCTTCGAATTCAGTTTACTTATCACATACAATAATAAGGACGAAACGTTGGAATCCTCGTATCTATGAGGTAATACGTGCGAGTCGGGGATTCCAAACTGGCGTGATTATCCGACCTTCGGATGGCTACGAGCTAATCGACATGGCAAATGTCACTGTCTCGCCATGCCATCTACTGCACACTACGGGTACTTCGGCCAGCTCCATCACGGTGTAGATCAGCACACACACACCTTCGTGACTGCACGGCGACAGCTGTTGGCGCGCCTACACCTCTTCCATCACAGTTTGATACGCTAAGAGCTGCTACGTCACCTTCTGCATTCCCGCTAACAACAGTTACCGTAACGACACTGCACAGCCTATTCATATAAATATACAGTTTGCAATTTGATTTGACAGTTACAGTTCCGAATACTGAGCGCACAAGGGATGGAGAAGGGATGTGGTCGTGGCCGACATGAAGGAACTAACGGGGAGCAAGACAGGAAGGGTTCTATAAAGTAACAATGAGGCTCGTTTGTGCAACCAAGCTTGCAGCGGGAAAGCAAAACGCAATACGTATTCGTAGTGTGTTTGTAGCCTTAGGTATCTAGCATGCAATGCGCAAGTGCCATATTGTCATCTGTGGTCCGCCCGGCTCTACACCATTTGTCCACATTATCTCATAAACGGCACAATTTTCGAGGGGGAAAAAAAAGTATTGAGCATAAAATGTTTTGATTTCTCTACAAGTTTTGTCCGAAAATGTTCTTACTGTAAGTAGAACTGAGCGAGATGTGATAAAAAATGTGAACTGGTTTTCATGCAACGTCAACCGTTATTCTTGTCCGATTTTAATGAAACTTGAATTTTCTCGCGGATTTTCGAAAAACACTCAATATCAAATTTCATTAAAAAATCCGTCCAGAGTGGGGCGAGTTGTTCAATGCGGACAAACGGACGGACGGACGAACAGACACGACGAAACTAGTAATCGCTTTTCGATTTTACTAATGCGCCTAAAAGTGTGCACTGTACAGTGAACACTGAGTAATAAGCACTAAAAGTAAAAAACGAGCATTACAAATAGAGCACTAAGGAACGAGCACTAGAAAAGGAACATTAGGACAGCCACAGTACACACCGAGCACTACGACATGGGGCCGCACAAACCCAGCACATGTTGTTACATTACGCCCGCCATGTACCTTGGTATGTGTCGTCCAGGCTACCCGGAGTCACATCGCAGAAGGCAGTAACTTACATCCACCAAGTGAGACCCTCAAACGTTTCAAACACGTCTACAGTGTCAGTGTGTTTCATCAGCCGACACGCCTCGCCTGACTAGCGCGGCAACTTCTCCGACATCCCGACATTGCGGGCCGGCACGAACGAGCAGGCGTTTAAAACAACTGGAAGGTTTCACAGCGATCAGATCGATGGAACTGTGTCCTCATTGAGAAGCTTACAGTGTCTCAGATGGTAAAGAAACTAAACGCATTTTATAGAATCAGAAGGTTCATTACCATGCTCACAATAGCCCGCCACTTGTCTGTACTCTGCGCCAGATTAATAAAGCCCACGCACTCCCCAGGCTATTAGTTTATGATCCGTTTTAATATTATCTTCCCATTTCCGCCATAGAAGTGGCCTCCTTCCTTCAGGTTCTAGCCTATACACACTACATGCTACACCCAACTCCTCCATTGTGATCGTCCAATAAAATTTGGAGATCAACACAAACCATGAAGCTGCTCTTTATGCAGTCTTCTCCAGTATCCTGTCACTTCCTCCCTTTTGGGCCCAAACATCGGGGAACTGAGTAAAATAACAGCCTGGGCAAAAAGAAACAAGATTATATTTAACGATGAAAAATCTAAAGTCATGCTGGTATCGAGAAGGAAAAGAAAAGAACCGAAGGCAATAAAAATATATTTAAACAACAAAATACTGGAACAAGTTACAATCAAATATTTAGGAATAATTATAGATAACAAATTAAAATTCAAAGAACACATAACGCACACCTCAGAAAGATGTACGAAATTGATTCATAATTTGTCCAGATCGGCAAAACTAACATGGGGACTTAAACATGAAGCTTTGAAGGCTACATACAAAGGTGGCATCCTACACCTCCTGCTATATGGAGCTCCGGTCTGGATAGACGCCATGAAATACGAACACAATAGACAAAAATATATCAGAGTTCAACGGCTTATAAATATACGAATGGCCAAAGCATACCGAACAACGTCTAGCGAAGCACTGTGCGCCCTCACAGGGATTACCCCTATAATTATTAGAACTGAGGTAGCTGTTAAACAGTAAAACATAAGGAAAACTAGAGGAAGCCAAACACCAGAAATAGATAATGTAGTTGAACTCAAAAATTGGACACATCCGGCTGACGCAGTCATAATTACTGAGGCGAAGGACTACAAGGGCCAATTAGTACAGGTTTACACAAATGGGAGAAAGTGCGAGACAGGTGTTGGATCCGGAGCGGTAATCTTCATAGGACAGGAAATCGCAGCTCAAATAAAACTCAAACTAGACAACAGATGCTCCAACAACCAGGCTGAGCAGCTGGCCATAATCAAAGCACTGGAAACAATAGAATCAATAAACACCACGGACAACAGCCCACGCACAGCTACAGTATTCACAGACAGCAGAATAACACTAGACTCACTACATAACGCCAACAACCACGCTTACATTATTGAGGAAATTAGAAAAAGACTATCCAGACTGGAGGGCCCTAAATGGAAAATAGAATTCTCGTGGGTAAAGGCCCACGCGGGAATCTATGCTAACGAAATCGCGGACAGACTAGCTAAAGAAGCAGCACGAAGTAAAGACGCCGAAACTGCATTTAACAGAATCCCAATAAGCACATTATACTACGAATTAGAAGAAGAAGCCAAACAACA
>Ga0123355_10009019_pt1 | contig 15116 bp, 16 predicted proteins | sample TergutEmb28metaG_3_FD_89872 | JGI IMG/M metagenome (GOLD analysis project Ga0123355, IMG submission 89872) | Embiratermes neotenicus P1 segment gut microbial communities from Petit-Saut dam, French Guiana - Emb289 P1 | ecosystem: Host-associated > Arthropoda: Insects > Digestive system > Gut ...
AGGTTAAAATATTCAATTTGTCGCTCGACTGTGCGCCCGCCCTCATTTTGAACTGTTGTAAAATTTGCAACAGTTGCCGAACGCTCAAGTTCGCCTTCTTCGTAAATGTTTTTTATGTGGCGCGAAACGGTTGACTTGTCACGCTCAAATAAATCTGCCATTTGGTCAAGTGATAACCAAACCGTTTCCTCATCGAAACGCACATCAACTGAAATTTTTTCATCATCCGTTTTGAAAATGACAACATGGTCATTTGAGCTTTTCATAAAATTGCCAACCTCCAACTGCATACAACTATCCTTAGTATACATTCTACCAGAAATTTCGACCAAGCACAATTACAAATTTGCGTTGCGCATAAATTGTGGATTTTTGTTCTTCATCTACAATCTCAACAACCAGCCCCCTCACGGTGGTTACAAAAAAACCCGCAAGCGTTCACTGAGCGCTATGCGGGTTATATGTTTATGATGCCAATAAGTTGACGGATGTAACAGTGTTGGCAATCAGGCTTTGTAAGCGGGACAGGGCGCCGCGCTCGTATGCCATGATATCATTGTCCAGCAGCATATCCACGGCGTCTTGCAATGCTTGTGGTTCGATTGCGGGGTCTACATTGTTGACCCTGAATGTCCTGCGTGCGCCATTGGCCGTGACAAATGTCAATTGGTAATGCGTCATAAGGGCTATCACCTCCTTTCCATGAGATTAATAAACGTTTAGGATATAAACGCTTAGGATGATGTGTCTGTTAGTTCAATATCTGAAACAATATGAATACGGGCCTTTACAGGGCCGCGATTATATAAACTTTGTATACCTGCAACAAAGCCGGCGGCGTCCTCTGCATTCATGCCAGGGTCAACGCCGTTGATACTGCATACCGCACGATTTTCCGCGCTTTGAATGCGAAGTGCAGCGGATACATGAGTTATGCTTGCCATATAGTTCACCTCCTTTCTGTGGGTTATTCATTATGAGTTATTCAATAATTTGGGGTCCCGGGCCCCCGATAGTCGCTGCAATGTGCAATAAAGGTGCTAGCGTGGGCGGCGTACCTGGTCGGATCCAAAACCAGGTGCGTATACCCCCTCTATGCAGGGCAGCAGGTGGTGCAATATGCAACGATCTCACAGGGGTTATAGCGGGGCACGGTGCGGTCCGTTTCAGGGTACAAGACCCCTTCCGGAGATGGCAAACCCGGCCATGGCGTAAAACGTCTATTTACTCGTTGCGAATGCATAATATCACGTTGCGTGTAATATATCAACATCTAAGTTTCAAACAGGAGGGTTAAGCTATGATAAAAAGGTTTTCATCTACCTAAACCCATGATAATAAGCAATAAAATCAATAGTCCCCATAAGGTTTAGCCCCAGCCCAAACAAAAACGGCGCAAGATTCCGAAAAACAGATCCGTCACCCATTTCCCCCTCCAGCCGCTTAAGCATAGCCATCAAGCCAAGAAACATAACCGGAAGCACATCAATAGTATACCGATACCCAAACTGCCGCCCGCCGGTACACTTATGGGCAGACAAAAGAAGCAAATGCAACCCCAGCAAAATAGGCAAATAAACCAAGTACATATGCACCAGCTCGCCATCAAACCGCGCCCGATTGCGGATACAATACACAAGATAAAACACGTAACTAATCACAAGAGGGGAGGCCAGCCAAAAAGCAAAGGCCTGCCCCCGTGGCACAAGGGGCGAAAGCAGGGGCAATTGTGTGGGCAGCCCAAAAAACATAATCCGCAAGTGTTCACGCATATGCAGTGTGCTAAACTGCCCGCCAGGTGTAGCCATTGAAAGGGGTAGATAGTTGTGCCCAAACTCAAAAATATTGCCAAAGCGGGCATAGTTGTGCCACAAAAATCCTGACCCAAGCACCAGAGCCGGAAGCCCATAAAGGGGCAGCCGCAATGCAAATGTGGAAAGCTTTACGCCTTCCCTTTTATACAGCAGATACACAATCAGCGGCACGTAAATAACCTGAAAAGGCCTGCACCCCATAGCGCAACACAGAAAAAATAATGACAGCCCAGCATGTTTCTTGTTGGGTGTGATGGCATAATATATCGCCATCAACGTAAATAAGAAGGCCATATTCTGGGCAAGATGCCACACAGCCCCCCACAGCGCCACATGCAAATAGTTAGTGCCAAGACAAAGAAACAACGCAAAGAAAACCGAAAGCTTCCGGCTTTTAAGCTGTGTACTTGCTATCTTATACGCGTAAGCTACAACAAATAAAGTCACCACCAAAGCAATAAAATGCTCGTAGGCATTGTACCGCCCAAAGATGGCAACAATAGGCAGCATCACAACGGAAGGAAAGGGCGGAAAGCTAATCCAGTACATATCATTGAAAAGAGCTATCTCCAGATGGGCATAAAACCGATCCAGATTTAGCTGCCCTTGAAGCCACATCTGGGCTTGTAAGGCATGTGGGTTGTGCCAGCTATTTGTGAAAACACTGTAATCCGCGTTGGCGTAGACTATTGCAAAGACAAAAAGGGCAATGCCGAAAAGAAAGAAGTAAGGCTCTAGGGTTGCTAGTAATTTCTTAATCATGGTTTTCTCCCCATAGCGTTAGTCATAGGTATATACACGAATGGCGCTGTGTATCATAGCGCCATCCAAATGTGTATGTTGATGTATTTTACCATGCGGCCCTTATTAATAGAAGTAATACAGTTAGTGCAGGTGCTCCTTATGTGCTTCCATAAGCTCGGCAACCATGGCCTTAACCGCTGCCGGGTCTTGAAGATACCCGCCCATATGAACTGCTTCTTCGAACAATTGTACGCTGCCTTGAAGTGCCGCGTCTGCCGCCACTTCAATTATAGACAGGTTCTTCTGAACAATAGAAGCCAAGACATTTGGGAAATCCAGTATCTGCATGGGTCTGAGTCCTTGAGCCGTAGCAACGCATGGCAGCTCAATTACCGTGTCGTAGGGCAAGTTTGGCACTGCGCCCCGGTTTGGTATATTGGCGTAATATATCTCGCATTTATCATGCTCTATGGAGTCGATTATATCCATCAGTTGCTCGTGTTCCCCACCTATCCTCTCCAGAAAATCCTCTGGCAATGGGGCTGGGTCATTGGCAATTTCCATAGAGTAGTTGTGACGCCGGTCGCCATTTTTTATAGTCCCCTCAAAGGAATACGCATCAATGCCCAGGGTTTTGCCATAATATTTCCCCCCAGGGAAACGTTCCGTGAAAAACTCAGTCACATGACGATCCCCAGGGGCAGGGTATGCGCCATACTCCTGAAAGAACGCCCAGCTAAACGGCTCTCCCAAAACCTCGCCGCTACGCCCATCCATAACAGGATCAATTGTGTTTTTGTCAAACTTGCTTAAGTCATATGATTTCAGTGCTTCCCGCAGTTGAGGCATAAGGTCCCGGCCCTTGTGCATTAGCTTGTATATAAATGTAAGATGGTTTATGCCAACACCTCTTGCGGTTACCTCTTTTTCAGGCGCACCGGCGGTTCGGGCCATATATCGTATGGTATCAGGTGTGCCGTGGCACAGGCCAGTCATGGGCATTGTTGAAGCCTTGGCCAGAGCCCGGCATGAAATAGCCATGGGGTTGGCATAGTTAAACACATGGGCCTTGGGGCATATTTTTTCACAGTCACGCAAGATGGCAAGCATAGCGGGAACCATCCGCATCCCCCTGGAAATGCCGCCAGCCATTGCCGTATCCCCTACAGGCTGGTTGATGCCATATTTCCGTGGGATAAGTACGTCCTGCTCCCAGCCTTCCCGTTTGCCTACGGCAATGGTGCATACTACATAGTCTGCGCCAGGCAGCAGGTCTGTACGGTTTGCTGAGGCGGAGATTTCAATGTCGGCTTTGCTGAGGGCAATCATTTTCTTTGCAAGTTTTTCGATTGCTGTCAGTACCTCTTGGTCAATGTCGCATAGGGCCAAGTGCCATTTGTGGCCTGCGGGGGTGCTTATTAAGTCTGACACCAGGCCTTGAGTGAATACTGCGCTGCCACAGCCGATTAATACCATTTTCTTTCGCATGTCATCACCTTTTCGCTCTGTTTTCTATTGTACATACAAATTCTTTTGTACATACAAGTTCTTATGCACATACAAGCTCTTATGTACATACTATATCGCAGAAATGCAAAAAACAATAGCGGCTTGTAGAGAGTGCTGTGAATGATGGTATACTCAAGGGCAAGTCAGGTTTGTAGTGGCTTGCTGCCCCCATGGACGGTGTTAGCCATGCTTCGCGCAACGAGGTACATCGCTAGCAATTTGTCTGTATGCATATATTCATAGGATTGCTCAGCCTGTGATAATTTACCAGATGAGGTTTCTGGCAATTGGCATGGATGTATATTAAGTTTATGTGCCTTGCAAGCCACCACAATCCCCACATCCAGTGGGTAATAGTACCGCAAAATTTCCAGTGCGTTGAGTCCCCGCATGGCCAGCCCCACGGCCCCCCACTGCCATAGCCCAATGCAAGTACCATGGCGTCCATCGCAATACTGTGCAAAGTACGGCTCTGGAAATCCCTCGCGCTTGATGTATCGGTTATGGATGCGGTCAACCATATCGTTGACGTTTTGGTAGGTCTGGCCGTGCTGTACAAAGGGTTGGTCGTAGATGGCAGAGCCTGTGATGTCAAATTTCGCGGCTAGGTCTTGCTGCTTGTACCACTTTGTACATATCCGGTTAAGGGCCAGTGATGTTATTGCATAGATATTAGCCTCTATAGCCGCCGGAGGCCATGACGGGAAAATCACCTGGCTTGCTACTATTTTTACATAATCAGTAAAGCTTACTTGGATGTCTGGGGCGTCTTCGTGCGGAGAGCCTAGGTGTATCATTATATGTTCGGGTACTTGGGCTTCTTGAAGCGGCTCGTGTATTTCGGGTTTTTTTATGGGCTGGGTGATTGGATTAAGCAGTTGGTGTACTGGGATGTGGTATTCATCGCCTCTTTCTTCCCAGCCCGGTGTCATATTAACCGGCAAGATGCTGGTTATTGTGTCAAATATCCTTACCGTATGTACTGTTACGGTTCTAAAGCCAGGTGATTCCGCCTTTACACTGTATATAGAATAAGGGGCTTCTGTATGTGCTGGGTCTAGGGCTAGCTCTATTGGTGGTGCTTCCAGGGTTACGGTTTCCGTAATGCCGTTGTTGTCTGTTTGTATTTCGTATAAAACCGTGCCGCCGCTACAGTAAATTGTAACTCTTGCCTGTACCGGCAAATTGCCGTTGGCGGTTGATGTTACTATTTTAAGATATCCTGTTCCCATAGGCCCTCCCGATATATATTTTGTTTATTTTATGCAGGAAGGATTCTTTTGTGAGGGGGTTGGTGTGCTTGGATTTCCGTTTATTCTCGTGTAATATGCATAGAGTGCTAAACATAGAAGGAGATTTTTATGACGACAAATTATTCCGATCACGCCATGGTATGGGACTGGGATGGCTATGACAACACGCCGGAGTATGAATATTGGTGTACATATGCAAAGGTATACGGCAACAATGTATTGATACCTATGTGCGCCCTTGGGCAAACAGGGGCGTACATGGCTAAGAAGGGCTTTAATGTGATGGCCTTTGACTATACACCGGAGATGATTGCTGAGGGCAAAAAGAGGTTTGGCTCGGTAAAAAATCTTGAACTTGTATGCGCTGATATCTGCAATTTTTCACATAGGGAGACAGGCTTTGACTTTGTATTTACTATGGATCTGCAACTGCTAGACAGCATGGACAAGATAAAAAAAGCATTGCTTTCCTTAAGCCGGCACACCAGAAAAGGCGGATGCCTTGTTATCGAAATCGGTTTGCCATCAAAAGAATCCTGGGAGTCACCAGCCAGGGTCTTCCACCCAAGAAAAGCCAACTACACAGACAAGAAAATCTGGAAAGAGGGCAGAAATAGATATGATGCAAGCACAAAAATCCATCATATAGACCAGATTATTTTTATAGAAGATGAGAGAGGCACAACACAAATCAATCATTCTATAAAACTGTACCACTATGAACGAGACGAGCTGGTACAGGCTTTGCGTGAAAGTGGGTACAGCATAAACAGCGAATACAGCAACCGTGACAAACAACCATGGAAACCCGGTGAGAGTACATGGATTGTTGAGGCAATCTTGTGAAAAAAGGCAAAACCGCCCCGGATACTTGCGAAGCAGCATTGTATGACATGGGCCTTGGCCCCGTTGCTGGTGTAGACGAGGCAGGGAGGGGGCCTCTTGCCGGGCCTGTGGTGGCCTGCGCGCTTATTTTGCCTCCCAATCTTGTTATCAATGGGGTCAATGACTCAAAAAAGCTGTCGGCTGCCCGCCGTGGGGTGTTGGCAGCTGAGATTATGGCCAAGGCAGAGGCTTTTTGTTATGGAATCGTGGAAGCGGAGATGATTGATAAAATCAATATCCATCAGGCTGCGCTGCTGGCTATGGTGCAGGCAGTTGAAGGGCTTAGTGTCAGGCCCAAGGTTGTAATGGCAGATGGAAAATTTTCGCCTCAGGTTTCGGTTCCGGTTTTGCATCTGATTAAGGGCGATTCTCATAGCCATCTTATTGCGGCAGCTAGCATACTGGCCAAGGAGGCCAGGGATGAGATTATGTATAAGCTCCACCAACAATACCCTGTGTATGGCTTTGATAGACATAAGGGTTATGGAACATTGGCTCATCGGGAGGCAATACGGCAGCACGGCCTATCTCCGGTGCATAGGGTTAGCTTTAAGCTACTGTAAAGCGTCTATTTGGGGCCTGTTTTATGGCGTCTAGCCCAGTAAAATAGCGGGCGAAAAAGGTTTGTCAAAAGTATCAAAATTTACAGTTGTAAACAAAGCACCCATGTAACCCCGGCTGCAACAGCCCCATGCAAGGCCTTTGAAAGCACATAGGTCCCAGCCTTGATTCCAGTCCCGGCAGTAAAATGCAAAGCCTGGGCATGTACAGAAAACCCGCCAAAGGCAATGAGTCCTCCGATAGCGGCCATTCTTGCCGGTGATAGCGCGGACGGTAAATCTCCTAGAAGCTTTACACCGCCGGTCACTTCTATAAGCCCTGCAATAATCCCTATAAAAGGCGTATTTGCAAAAAATGGCAGGCTGCCAACAACAATAATAGTCACAGCCCTTACGACAACGCTGAAAAAAATTATCAACCCACCTACAACTACCAGTGCCTCCATTGCGTTTTTTACAGCATCCCCCAATGTTTTGCCGATATTTATTGAATCGCTTCTTATTATTCCGCGAATTTCATGCTTTCTTTGGTTGTGGGTTCTATCTCCGTAGGCCCTAACATTGCCACGAGTCAAAAATCCAATAATCAGTGCAGCCACCACATGCCCTATCCAAAGCATGTATCCCGCGGAGGCATTCCCCAAAATTCCAATCCCTACAACCCCTACAATAAACAGGGGCCCGGCGTTATTGCAAAAAGCCAATAATCGCTGGGCCTCTTTAGTTGAAATCTCGCCATCGTGCCAGATATCCGCCACGGTTTTTGCCCCCATTGGGTAGCCGGAAATAAGCCCCGTAATAAGAGCGAACCCGGCGGCCCCTGGCAGATTAAACACAAAACCCATAATAGGCGCGATCCACGAACTTACCATTTTTGTAAATCCCAAAGCCGTAAGCATGTTAACAGCCACTATAAAAGGCAAAAGCGCAGGCAAAACATTATTAAACCACAGCATTAATCCGTCCCGGGAAGCACTTAAGACTTCCTGGGGATACTTCAATAAGAAAATTATTAATAAAATATTGCACACGTATAATAATTTTGGTATAGTACTCGACACGGAGAATGGATACTTGTCTCCAGATTTTGGAATAGATATACGCATTGTATCACGTCCCAACATTTTCAGGGGGTGGGGGGTTCCATGGCATATAGACAACGGCAGGACTCCCGCACTAAAAATTCCGGTGGGGGAGGGGGCCGAGGGTCTTCTTATAGACCTAAAAGCTCTTCTTACGGACCTAAAAGCTCTTCTTATAGACCTAAAAGCTCCTCTTATGAATCCAGGGGCAGCAGAGGCCGAGGTTCATACTTAACGGAGGGTAGCAGGGGTAAGGGTTCATATGGTGAAAGTGGCAGCAGGGAGCACACAGGTGATTCCTATGGCTCCACAGGCCGACGGTCTCGCCGGGGCCAATACGCTAATCCATATTCGGATCCAGTGCCACAGCCACCCAAGGACGCCCCCGCAAAAAAGCGTAAACTTAAGAATCCACAGCCCCCATCAGGCGGGCTGTTTTCAGCAAAAATTGTAATTGCAATATTTTTTCTCTTTGTCTTTGTGTATATCGGCCACTCAATATGGGATTTTTGGACCCCAACTGTAGACACAATGATAGTACGTATCAGTACAATTGATTCCCCCCGCTCGGTAACCGGGATAATAATCCGGGATGAGCAAGTGTTTTATGCCGAAAGAGACGGTCAGATAGAGTTCTGGGTCTCTGACAATGAAAGGGTAGCGGTGGGGGCCCCAGTTGCCAGTGTGCAAAATCCACATATGGTTGAAGCAGCAGTAGAGCGGCTAAACCTAGTGGAGGCCCAGGCAATTGAAACCCAAGGCCGCAGGCATCTCACGGACACAACAGTGCAAAGCCTTAATAATAACCTCAACAATATAGCAACTGCGCGGGTTCACAGCTTCTCAACCATGAATTTATCTGAAATATACTCCCTTCGCGATAATCTCAACCAGGTAATAAACACCCGCAACCAGATAAATGTGAATGATGGTGTGTCTTCTAGGGATAACTTGGCTCGAGAGCAGGCTCAGCATAGGTCTGTGCTTGAGTATAACTCCCACAATATGTATGCAAGAGCCAGCGGGATTATGTCCCGGGTCATTGATGGACAAGAAAATCTTTTGACCAGGGCCTCTATTGGATATCTTACCCCTGAGGACGTGCGTCAAGTTGTAGGCCATGACTCATTGGTGCAAAGCCAGGATGTGCTTGCAGGGGATTCGGCATTTAAAATAGTAGGCAATGTCTGGTACATTGCTGCCGACATGCCCAATGACATGATTGAAGGCTTTGTAGAAGGTACGACCCGCAGGGTTTACCTGCTAAACGCCGCAACGGGTTTGTATGAACCCCATAATCTAAGTATAAGTCGCATAGATTATGGCACAAGATACAGCCTGGTAGTTTTTAGAAGCACACGGCATGTAATAGACTTTTTGGGCCAGCGCAACGTAAGCATACGCACTACTACAGGTGTCCAGCGCGGTCTTATGATTCCCTATTCGGCAATCACAACCAGGCGGTATTTCCAGATTCCCATTGGCTATATCCATGGCACAACAGCCAATTATGTGGTAGTTTCTGCTGAAAGCGGTGACATTGAAATCCCTGTTACCGTAGAAAGAACTACAGATTATAATGCGTATGTTTCACCAGTCATAGGGCTTACAACGGGCAGTTTATTATTACCTCTTGCCCCTTACGAGCCGCTAATACTGTTGTCCTCAGAACATGTCACAGAGCTTAGCGGCGTGTACCTGGTGAGATTAGGTGAAGCAGTGTTTAGGGCAATAGATATGGGTGGAAGCGGTGCAGAAATGGGCTATGTATTACTCGACCCAGCCCTGAACCCTGGGATTGTAGAGTTTGCCAATATCGTAACCGATGCATCAACTGTACAAGAAGGGCAGCTTCTTAGATGATGGTGATAGAGTGACAGATGAATCTCATGATGAAAGAATTACAAAAAACCTGGCCCATATATCTGGAAACATGTCAGATGCGGCAATAAAAAGCGGGCGCAAACCGGAAGATATTGTGCTGATAGGTGTTACTAAATCTGTAAGCCCGGAGTGTATTAGTCAGCTTATAACCGCAGGGGTAAGCAATTTGGGGGAAAACAGGGTGCAAGATTTTCTTCCAAAGTATGAAGCCATAGGCCGCCCTAGGCCAAACTGGCATTTTATAGGCCATCTGCAGCGCAATAAGGTGAAGTTCATCATAGACAAGGTTGTGATGATACACTCCCTAGACAACCTGTCCTTGGCAATAGAAATTGACAAACGCGCCGCTGCAATTGGCCGTACAATGGATGTCCTTGTTGAGGTAAATATAGCAGACGAAGATACCAAGCATGGCATAAAGCCGGAAGATACAATATCTTTTGCTGACAAGCTAGGCGAATATGGGAACATCCGCCTAAAGGGCCTGATGTGTATAGCGCCCTTTGTAGAAAACCCTGAAGATAACCGCGTATACTTCGAAAAAATGCGCAATTTGTTTCTTGACATAAAATCACATGACCACCATAATCTAACAGAGTTGTCCATGGGTATGTCTGGAGATTACGCCGTAGCAATCGAGGAAGGCGCAACAATGGTGCGCATAGGTACTGCCCTAGTAAGTTAAGCTGTAAAGACAAGGATAGATAATCAAGTTGATGCAAAATAGTGTGAGATAAATGCCACACTGAATATAGAGTCAAACTCTGTTTGGCTCAATACAAGAGAGATAAAGGGGAGATTCCTAATGGGAAAGTTCGTAGACAATGTTAAGGCCGGATTTTGGAATTTGATTAACGCGCCAGGCACAGGCGCTGCAGGGCCCGATGACAATGACTCAGGTGATGACTGGGACTACGAAGACGAGAGAGACAATAGCAGCTACAGAGCAAGAGACATGTACGATGACGAGTATGGGAATGACCCCCAACCTCTACGCTGGAACGAGAAACGCGAACCCTCACAAAGACAGGTACAAAACAAGAAGGTGTTGGAAATGCACGGAAAAAGCAGCAGTATCCACACAGAAGTAATTATCCGCCATCCCATGGATGTTGCAGAAGCCGCAAAAATTTGCGATTGTGTACGCGATGACAAAATGTGTGTAATCGACCTTACTGGCATGGACAGGGGAATGGCCCAGCGTATCGCCGACTTCCTTGGCGGCGCGTGTTATGCCCTTGATGGTACGGTGCAGCGGGTATCCAGGGATATCTTTATGATAGTACCTGATGGTGTGCGTATAACCGCTGATTTACAAGACGAGTTGGAAAAAGACGGATATGTCTTCCCTAGCAGGGCCCGTAGGTAGGTTGGCATGGCCAATATCCTCTCCGATGTAGTATTTTGGCTGTTTAACATACTGCAGGGCTTGCTGTTTGTCAGGGTGATTCTTACGTGGTTGCCTATGATAAGAGGAGGGCGGCTGGTTGAGTTTGTTTTTGCTTTTACCGAGCCCTTTCTTGCACCAATACGCAAGCTTATCGAGCGGTCGCCTTTGGGTGGGCCGGGCATGATGCTGGATTTTTCGCCAATTGTGGCGTTTATTTTGCTTCGCCTGATAAGTTCGTTTTTGCTTAGTCTTATTGCAGGGATAGGGGTATAATATTGATTAAGTCGTGTGCTTTGCACAGTGAGGAATAAGCTGTGTGAGGTGCATTTACGCTGGAAGTTAAAACTTAATATAAGTCCGCTAGGGGTGCTTACGCATAGAAGCTTTGCTTTGTAGTGTGTTGGCTGAGAATGACCCTTTGTACCTGCTCCGAGTAATGTCGGCGAAGGAAAGCGAAACCAAGAAGCGAAAGCCTCCTTGCGGACATAATCCATGGAGGCTTTTTTATGTATCAATCAGCGTCAGGTGCAAAGAAATTAACCGTTGCGGCAATGTGTATTGCCATGGCATTTATGCTTAACCAAGTAACCTTGTTTAGGATGCCTCAGGGTGGGTCTATTACTCCGGCGAGTATGCTGTTTATTGTGCTGGCAGGATACTGGCTTGGGCCTGTGTATGGCATTATTGCCGGGGTGTCAAAGGGGATACTGGACACAATAACCGGAGCTACAGTTGCGCATCCCATATCTTTTTTGTTGGATTATCCACTGGCCTTTGGGATGCTGGGCATTGCAGGGTTCTTCCGTAAAAGAAATTACGGATTGCAGGTTGGGTATATTGCCGGGGTGCTTGGGCGGCTTTTGATGGTTTTTATCTCTGGGGTTGTGTTTTGGGTTGATCTTGCAAACCTAGGCCTTGTCTCAGGTTCGGTGGCTTCATTGACTTACAATATGACTTACATTGTTCCTGAAATGGTTGTGACATTGGTTATAATAAGTTTGCCTTCGATGCGCCACGCCATTGATGTTGTTACAAAAGGGGTTGTATCCCACGAGGATTATATTGCGATTACCCGCAGGAATATGGCATCGGTAACGGCCAAGGCGCGGCTTGTTACTGGGGCGGCGATGGGAGCCCTTGGCGGGCTGGCCTTTGTGTTGGTGTCCCATATTACCCGGGTGGAGCATTTCTCTGTTATGCAGTATGTAACCGGGGCTGAGCTTTTTGCCGATGCGCCCTCCCGGATTGCACGTATGATTGAGCGCAATACCGGGCATATTGCAGGGTTGCAGGCTGTCGGGGTTTTATTTATTGCTATTGGGGTTGGGTTGGTGTTTTCGGTTTTGCTTGGTGAGGATGATAAGAAAGTATTGTCCGGTGCTGATGATAAGAATGTATTGCCTGGTGCTGATGCTAGCCAGGGAAGTAGGGATGATATCTAAATTGTCTAGGACAAGGCTTGTGCGGCACTTGTTATAGTACATTTGTCTCAAGCCACTGTGCCAGGCCGTCTTCATCATTGCTGGGGCAAATGAAATCTGCTATGTTCTTTGCCCCAGCAACGGCATTTTCCATCGCAATACCTTTTCCTGCGTAGGCCAGTAAGTCTATGTCGTTTAGGTCATCGCCGAAAGCAATAATTTCCGACTGAGCAATGCCCCAATACTGGGCCAGAGCGGCTACTGCTTTGGATTTTTTCGCTTCTTTGTGGGATATCATAGCCACTCCGTCTATGGCTACAACCATGTATGAGTTGGGCGGCATGTAGCTTTCTATAAAAGCTATATCCTCGGCTGTGAGGTTGTATGTGAAGATTTTCTCGGCATCCTTGTCGTGCTTTGCGAAGTCAGTTAGTGTAAATTTTGTGACTTCAGGCCAGATGTCAGACATCGCAAAGTTGGAGTAATCCATGCCGCCATGTTGTGTGGACATTTTTAGGCCCCGCTTATCGCAGGCTAGAAGCAGAGGGCGGGCGTCTTTGTATGGGATTAGTTGCTTGTAGATGATGGTATCCTCTGCTGCAGTATCACCTACCAAGGCAATAGCGCCATTGGCTATAGCGCATCCATCGAAATATTGTGTCTCGGCCAAAGATAGTGCGCTTCCTGCCCGGCCTGTGGCGTACACCAGTTTTATGCCTTGTTGCTGGCATCGGAGTAGGGTTTTCTTTGTACGGCTGGATATGGTTTTGTCTGTCCTTAGCAGCGTGCCGTCTAGGTCTGTTGCTATCATTTTTATTGGTGTTTTCATGGACTACCCCCATTTAAAATCAGTTTTGATGATACTGATAAAAGTTTGCCATTATCGGTTTTGATGATACTGATAAAGGTCTGCCTCTAGGATATCAAAAACGCGCATGTCATCCAAATCACATTGGATAACATGCGCGTTTTGCTATGTTTTCTGCTTTATAGGGCAGCCTATTCTTACCACTGCTGCCCGTTTCCTTGATGGTTGTTTTGTTGGTCCTGCTGGTTACCTTGCTGCCAATTGCCTTGGCTATCCTGCTGGTTGCCTTGCTGCCAGTTACCCTGGCTGTTGTTTTGCCAGTTGCCTTGGTTTTGGTCGAAGCTGTTATAGGGGGTGTAGCTGTAGGGTGCGGATGGCATTACAATTGCAGCGATGATATACGCAAGTACCCCTGAACCGCCCATAAATAAGAATACAACCCAGGCTAACCTTACAATGGTTGGGTCGATGTTGAAATACTCTGCTACACCGCCGCATACACCGCTTATCACTCTGTTGTTGTTAGATTTTGATAATCTTTTAGCCATAAAACCACTCCTTTAGTTTTTGTCCTTGACTATTATATATACGGGCCGATTTAACCATGGTCTGTTTGCGTATTTGTCCTGTATAGGATTATAATATATGAAATTGAACGCGTAAAGCACATACACAGGAGGTAACTATGATAAACCTAGCTAAAGCAAATGCAATTTTGTGTAAGTACAACAGGGAAGACTTTCATATCCAGCACGCCCTGGCTGTGTCTGGTACAATGGGCTATTTTGCCAGGAAGCTTGATCCGGAAAGAGAGGAGTATTGGCGAGTAATTGGCCTTATCCATGACACGGATTACGAAGAATACCCAGATCAGCACTGCCTTAAAGGCGTAGAGCTTCTGCGGGCAGAAGGCGTACCCGAGGAAATGATACGCTCAGCCCTAAGCCATGGCTGGGGCATGACACAAAGTCCTTATGAGCCGGAAAGCCAAATGGAGAAGGTGCTCTATGCAATTGACGAGCTTACGGGTCTGATATGGGCTGCGGCATTAATGCGTCCCTCCAAAAGCACCATGGACATGGAGCTTTCCAGCTTAAAGAAAAAATTCAAAGATAAGAAGTTTGCGGCGGGATGCTCTAGGGATACAATATCTAAAGGCGCGGAAATGTTGGGCTGGCCCTTGGATGAGCTATTGCAGGAGACCTTGCTGGCTATGCGTGAGGTAGAAAGTGAAGGGAAAACATCGTGATGCAAACAAATAATCAACATTCCGGCCGTACTGCCAAGGTTGAAGGGGAAGGCAAGCAGATAACCAAGGCCGAATATGCTACAACGGCAGTAAAGCCCAGCCAGTTCCCCACAAATGACTGGCCAGAGGTGGCCTTTGTTGGGCGTTCTAATGTAGGTAAGTCTTCATTGATAAACGCCCTGCTAAACCGAAAAAAGCTGGCCCGCACCAGCCAAAACCCAGGCAAGACCCGGACGATAAATTTTTTTAACATAGAGGATAGGCTTTACTTTGTAGATCTGCCAGGCTATGGCTATGCCAAGGTAAGCAAGTCCGAATCTGCCAAATGGGGTGAGATGGTAGACGGCTACCTAAAAGGCCGTCCCCAGCTAAAGCATATCTTCCTGCTGATGGACATCCGCCATGAGCCTAGTGCCAATGATAAGCAAATCCACGAATGGTGCAAACACTACAACCTGCCCTACACCATAATCGCCACCAAAAGCGACAAAATAAAAAAAAGCCAGGTGCAAAAACA
>Ga0123355_10009020_pt1 | contig 15116 bp, 9 predicted proteins | sample TergutEmb28metaG_3_FD_89872 | JGI IMG/M metagenome (GOLD analysis project Ga0123355, IMG submission 89872) | Embiratermes neotenicus P1 segment gut microbial communities from Petit-Saut dam, French Guiana - Emb289 P1 | ecosystem: Host-associated > Arthropoda: Insects > Digestive system > Gut ...
CCCACCAAGACCCTATACACCCCACTCTCCTCACCCATACGCGCCACATGCCCAGCCCATCTCATTCTTCTCGATTTTATCACCCGCACAGTATTGGGTAAATGTGTACAAATCATTAAGCTCCTCGTTATGCATTCTCCTCCATTCCCCCGTTACCTCTTCCCTCCTAGGTCCAAATATTCTCCTCAACACCATGGTCTCAAACACCCTCAGTTTCCTTTCCTCATGCAATGTCAGCGACCAAGTTTCACACCCATACAAAACAACGGGCAAAATTATAGTTCTATATATCTTGATCTTTAAATTTTTGGAAAGCAACCTGAAACACAAAAGATTCTGCACCGAATGATAGCAAGCATTTCCTGACCTCAATCTGCTCTTAATTTCTTCCGCAGTAGAATTTTGATTTGTTAAAGTTGTTCCCAAATATTTAAACTCTTCCACCCTCTCTAAGGTACTATTATCAATCCTCACACTGTGACTTCGTCCTGCATTCTGTTATGAAACTGAAATATGTGGTTGGATGTACTTCCTCTTTCCGTATTTTTTGCAATTAATTCAGTCATTTTATGATCCAGTTAGCGTTCAGTCTTTTGATTATTTAAAAAATGCAGTTGTAGCAAGCGATAGATTGTTATAACATTCTATGTTCATTGAACCGAGCCAGATAATATACATATCAGTTTTTTTTACATCTCATTCAATTCTGTTTTCAACAGAAGAAATTACAACCAGCCCTTGTTTTACGCCTTAGTTGCGTTTCTCAAAAGTCAGCGTAAACCAAAAAGGCGTGACTCAAAAATTATATTGAAAAAGAGAAGCTTAAACAAATCCCAATAAACCAGCCAAAAAGTGTTACAGCAAGAATGACAGAGGATAGGTTAAGAAGGGGTGTAAATTAAGAAGGGACATTGAAAGCAAAAGGCCGTAAAAGAGATGGGAACAAGGGTAGGTGCGTAACATTTTAAAATTACCTTCTATGCCTAACATCTTCCTTTCACCTATTCGTTCCAGCGCTATTTTTCACTACTCTATTCAAAATAAACGTTGTGAATTGTCATATAAAACATCCGAAGAGGCCCGACACTTACACACACACTTACACTCAACAACAACTAACCAATCATCAGTTCACTTTTACAACGAAATTAATAAATCCCCGAACTTCGTTGTATCTGTGCCAAGAAACGTTCAATATACCGCTTGATTATCTATTAGGAAAGAAAATGAAATACACGCCCACAGCACATAATAGACCTTCCGGCCCAAACAGTGTACAGATCAGTGTAGTGATATATTGATACTTGAATCTCCGCCTTCTCTAAGTCGCTTTTCCCAGTCAGATATTTTCTGTGCGTATTACCGTGGAAGGCATTTTTCTTCTAGAAGTTGATTTTGGAATCATTTCCAACGTTTCTTGGTGTCTTGAGGAAGCGCACAATACGCAGTCATGAACATGTACTTTGCCGCTCCTCTGTACCGCCATAAGCAATCCGATTACCAGGATTAGAACCTGGGAAGTCGCCGCGAGATCAAGAAGAGGATTGGGGGAGGGGAAGAGGAGTTGGTGGTGACTTGGAGCTGGGTGAGAGTAAGATGAGGGAGGTCAAAGCTGAGGCGATGATGAGGGGAATGGGAATGCGACAACAATGACATGAAGGGAAAAGCTTGGAAGCCACTGATGCACTCCACAAGAAGTATCTCCCTCCCTCACTTTCAAAGTATCTTCTTCATCTTGAGATTTCCCGCCCACACGGTGGTGTCTAGATGCTGATGGCTCCCATCAGACAACCTGCTACGAAGCAGCCCTCCTACACACGAAAACTGTATCCGTCGTAAGTATTCTACCGCTTTAAGTTAAGAACAATTCAAGAATTTGACGTTCATGTGACCGTGCATCATGATAAATTCTTATAATAAAACCAACTAGATGCACTAATTTCTCAAATTTATTTTTGGAATAAAACTCTACATGTTTCGGACAGTTCCTCTGTTTATCATCAGGAGTTTTTCACTGTACACACAGCAATGGTTTATGTCACACAGGGTTGCTGACAGCTTGCGAGCAGGATCAGGACGGAACTGTGTTCAATCCTGATCCTGCCCGCAAGCTGTCAGCAAACCTGTATGGCATATACCATTGCTGTGTGTACAGTGAAAAACTCCTGATGATGGACAGAGTACTGTCCGAAACATGTAGAGTTTTATTCCAAAAATAAATTTGAGAAATATAGTGCGTATAGGTTGGTGTTATTGTAAGAACAATTCAAGACATTCGTCGCTTGAAAAAGTACCAAAGCATTTGACTGAAAAACTAATGGTTACTGGCATGTTTCTGTCTGTCTCAAACACTGATTAATCACTTATGTCCCCTTTTTGTACTACGGATAAGAAGCGCTAAAACCTGCACTTTTTCCATCGCAATTTAATAATTAGAATAAAATTATTTAAAATATCACAACTTTTTGAAGTTATCAATAAACATTCAAATTTTCGGTATAAAATCCTCTGTATTTTTCTCATTTCTCCCGTAATACATTATTTACTTTAGGAAATGTTTATTTGGAATTTTTCCTTAAGAGGCATATTATTGTACACCGTGGTCTTTTGTTTTATGACAAAAATATAACAACGCAAACATTTTGAAGATTTAAAAAACTATGAGAAATTTGAAAGCTGTCAAAATGCAGAACCTATCTATTAGAATTCCCGTTGAATATTTTACGGGTTTCGTAACTGAAATACACTCTCGTCCGGCCGACCAGACTACAGAGCAGTTTAAGTCTTTGAAGATTGGTAATTGTATATACGAAAAAATATTTCGCACCTCAAAGAGAACACAGTCCGGGTACATTACAAATATTTAAGAGTGAATGCCGTACAGTGACATGATCACAGTTTATTGCTAGAATCAATCGTAACACAAGTACACTATGTGGCAAAATGCCAAGTTTTATAATGTCACCAATATGTGGTTTTATTGTGACTGTCTTAGGTTAACGAAACCTGCGTAGCTCAGTACAATAACTAGACTGCTAGCTGATAGGCCGAGAGAAATTGGTGTTCAGTAATACGCAGAGGCAAGACTTTTTTCTTTACACCAAATTATCCAGGCCAGCAGTGCTGCAAACACACATACACACACACACACAATGTCTATCCAATTATCATGAGCGCCTCTTTTCCCGAGGGTATAGCGGCCGGAACGAGAAGCTGAAACTTCACCTCTAACTATTGCACAAAACAAGAATGTGTAGCGCTGTATGTCCTGTCCCATACAAGCTTTAGTATCGCGGTGCTAAATTAAGTAATGGGGCATCTTACAGTCACCGTGCTCTAGAGGTTCATCAGCTCTTGACTTGACTGCCTTTCCGATCTCTGCTACAATGAATGCTCCAGGCTACTAGTGCAAACACAAAGACAACATTCCCCAACTACTTCCCGCCTTCGCAATTTCCATGTAACTCGCCTTGTTCAACATTATCGACATGGGTCAGCTGATGGGATAGGATAATAGGAGGTGCGAGCCTTTGAGGGCTAATGTTGCGGCAACACACGGGGTGGTCACTCTGATTCATTACGTGCAGGCCGCAGAAGCTAATTGTTAACGCTGTCGTTTTGGATACTGAAGCATGTCCAACTTGCCGGAAAATTAGCTACTCATCTCACACAAACCCTCTCATATTCTCTGCTATTCAGTTGTCTGAATTGTGGGACGAAAGCCCGTTTCATATACACAGCAAAATGTGCCCTCAGATTAAAGCCCAGAATGCACTAGAAAAATTCGCATAAAAGTTCAGGTTCAAAAGTGATTATTTCTATGTTGGCGGGTCAGTGGTTTTCAAAACATTTTGTTCACTGCACAGTCTTCCTTGCTGCCACGAATTGAGGTATATTGAACTTTAAAGCTGGCAGCACTGCAGGAGAGTGAGATACTCGTACATTCAAGGTGTGGAGGATAATTATTTTTTCTAACACTAGACAAAAAAAATCGCGGCCCACACAGTGAAACTCGCGACAGCTCCTTTGAGATCGACGATCGTTTGCACATCAACGTCACAGTTTTTCGTAAAACAACTTGTGGTACTACTGGAACAGTTTTTGAAGAGTCTGAGAAGAACCGCATTATACCACCACTCATAATAACGTTTTGTGGGTAGAAGAGGAAGCAGGAATTCTAACTTCTCGAGCAAGACTGAACAAAAATGCACAATTAGGAGCTTCATAGGGTGGTTTTGAACCAAATGACATTACGGTGATAAATCAAGGATGCAGGACATGGGGCACGGATGTGAAGGGACCAAAACTGACAAAGACATGTATTAGAAGATATGAAATTGGAAATGCTATTTTGGATACCCGAGTATACGATGGGAGTGTAATATTTCCATGGAATTCTATTGAATAAAATAAGAGTAAGTAGAATGGACGACGTGTGTATGTGTCTACAGGTGTGGCTGTTTTGAACATGTTAATAAACTTTCAGGTTCCATAAAATGTAGGAATTCCTTGTTCTGTTCAGTTTCTCAAAGAAGACTACAGTACATGACCTTAATCTTTCGTAAATTTCTCGTTGAGCTGTACACCCCAAGAGAGAGAGACAAATTCGCTGATGTTTGCATCTGAGAATACTGAAGTGCAGGGGCATACAGCAGGGAGCTAATGAGATAAACGCCGTCGTAACAACAGAGTAACACAATTCTCACAAGAACCCTTCTCATTGCTAGCTAGGAGTACAACGTGAGGCCTTAGCCGAAAGCGAGTAGAAATCGGCAGTCCAGTCCAGGCTCCCATAAAATGGCGGCAAGTGGACAGGACAGACTGCACCATCAACATTTCGGCTAAACTGACTGTAATTTTCCTAGCAGTCCCCCCTCCCCCCTCCCCCGTCCTTAACCACCCTCAGCTAAGGTTACTTCCACTCAGGCCCCAAAATTTTTCTGCCTCAGCAAACGAGCCACTCGGGGTTTAAACGCCAGACATTCGTGTAAACAAAACTCTTCCCCTACGAATGGCGTACTGCTGTTTGGTGCAGGAATCCAGCTACATCATCCCCGTAAACTTTACTTGTCTTAGCCCAGTACTGCCTTCCGTGTGCAGAAATGACAACACGGACCACAGGATGCGTCGGACTTCCTCTTCGAGCAATTCTCAGCAGTTCTGTTGCTCCTTGTTTGTTTGTTTGTTTGTTTTTTGTTTGTAGTCTGTCGATACGTTTGTTGGTTCGTCGACCGGTCAGGGGAATGCTGTCCTGTCAACAAAGATCAAGTGAAAAGGCACTACTCAGTCTGTCTGTAATCTCTGTGCTGATAAAACCATTTAAAGGTATCCTATTCCCGGATTCTCTTCTACAGGCTCTCCAGAAAGCGTATGGCTGTCAGCCAGCCTCCTATTCAATGAACACCTGAGATTCTTTCCACAGGAATAAAACACCTGAGGCGAGCAGCTGACCGAGTATCTTATTCTGGCTCCGAAATTAAAATGAGTTGCTTTATATCACCATTCCACTCGTAACTTCATGGCGTGTAGAGCCCATGTTCCTCACGATTTATAGGATCAGGTCGTGAGCGGTGAAAGGTATGGTGTCGTCCTTCAGATCAGCGATGGCACCTCGATATAGAAGCAAAATTCCATAAATTTATATCGCTAAATATAGTTAACCACACCGTACCAAAGTGCAAATTGGTGACGGAAAAATGGGGGAGGTGGAGCAGTGGGAATTGCTCAGTTTTCTTGTTCAAATTTATTTCGAACGGTCTTTTCGAGACCACATGATCGTGTGTGTAGGTCGGTAAGGATTGCTTCTTCTCCTGAGAGACGAAGAAAGGAAGGAAGTAGCTGTCCTAAAATCCCGTCGCGTGGCAGGGTTCCCTCTCTCTGTCTCACAAAATGTTTTACTTCTTTTGTTTCTTATGTCCGTTCCACGACATGATTTCTCGCGATAGCCCTTGTTTTCCAGACAATTGCTTCTATACACTGACCAGGCACATGTATAAGATTGGACATTGTCAAAGCGAATTATTGTTATAGTTTTTTTTCTTCCGTTCTGGAAAGTGTATAAATGAGAACATAACGGGAGCTTTCCGGCAACAACAAAACATATAATTCATGAAGGAGAATTTGTTGGGGGGACAGCAAATTATTTCCTGTGCTCACTTTTCTTTCCTGAACTTGCGTCTCAAACATATAAAGACAGGAATCAGGTTTAGCATTTAAAAACAATTTGTCAAATTCATAAAAGAAATTTAAATTTCCGATAGATTTTTGTGTTTTCTTTTCATATCAGGTTATAAAAAAGAACCAGTAGGAGTGAAGTGTGATGTCAAGACTATATACCATCTATCTACACTCTATATAGAAGGTATTTTTGTATATAGGTTTAGTGCAAACTGTCCAGATTTTAGGCAGAGCTCATGAGTGAAAACTGATAATCTGAATCATAAATTTTAGCACTAATATAGTAGAGACAATGTGCAAGTAATTTTCTGTGTATTCTAAATCCACATCTTTTAAAGTGTAGGGGGTTTCTACGAGCCTAACACGTATTCATTTTTCGACTCTATACCAATGTACTGATAAAATAACCTGTGCTAAACATAAAAGATAAAGATATCCCATTACAAGTCTGGACAGACAAGACAATCGGCACATGAAGGTGGTAAGATTGTCATCCCTACACACCGGCCGCCTTTACCCCCAGGAAATATTCCTGGTACTCATTTATGTTAGTCTGAGCCGACCCCATGGCCATATTGCTGCCGGGAAGGATTATGTCAATGAAATATTCCAGTGACAACATCGGGAATCGAACCAGCGACCTTCCGGCTTGTAGCATAGTACCTCAACTAACTGCGTCACCCCCTACCCCCCTGTGCTAGAAGTAGATTGTCAAATACTTAATAACCCCCTAGTCGTCCGGAATGGATATTTAAATTGTAGCACATTGATTATGAGAAACGTGAGGGCTACTTAAACAAAGAAGAAGAAAAAATTGAAATACGCGATATTTATGTGGAAAATAAGAGAGATCAGGCAACATATCTTAAACATGTTTTGACAAATTATTAGTAATTTTTATATTGCCGTTAGCACAACAAATTTACTAATCTGACATTGCATCGTACAGGTACATACGAGGGAGAATCAAAAAGTAAAGGCAAAATGCATTTAACGGCTTTAATAGAAGTAACTGTGAGCAATTTTACACATCATTTTTCTACATAGTCCCCTTGCAACACAATTCATTTGTTATATCGTTCAACTAGTTTCTGTATTCCTGCGGAGAAGAAGCTTTTCGGCTGCTCTTGTGGTCTTGTGTACGAGATGTTGATGGCCGACCAGAACGACTTTCATCAGTAATTCGTATTCGACCCGATTTAAAACTTTCCACCCACTCACAAACCTTTCGTTGACTCGTGGTGCTCTGTTCATACTGAGCCAAAATACGACGGTGAATTTCCACAGGTTTCACTCCTTCTGCCCAAAGAAAGCGCACTACGTGACGTTGTTCTTCGATGGTGCAATCTTGTAAAGGAGCTTCCATGTTTTCGCCCTCGTTGCTGCCACTCGACTGAAGGCAGAGCGCTGTACCGCACATGGCTGAACTCTTCAACAGGCATTGTCAATACTGCGCAATGCGCCAGCTCCTTTCTGTCCCGGTTACTGCGTAATTTAAAAATTGCCTTTACTTTTTGATTCATCCTCGTATATCGGTCTTGCTCGACCGCCTTCAGGCATCAAAGTACATTCCCTAAAACCCAAGCTGACATGGGTTAAACATATTTTTCAATTTGTAAGTATCGTAAATATGACTACAAATCGCGTATGAATGGTGGTTTTTTAAAGTTAATATTTACAGAAGTGTAAGGGGTGTGAGACTTTAAGTCTGAGAAAATTTATGCATAATTTGAACTTAAAAATTTTCCGAAAATTGAATAATATCAATAACAACAATACTAATAATAAATATGAACACCTATACAACTATGCCATACAAAAGCAAGCTTGTGATGTTTATTAATTCGTTATGTACGAAATTAATCTATTCATCGTCAAACAATAGTCAAATATATTCTCTACATACAGTAGCTGAGTTAGATGTACTTAAAATTTCAATACATATCATCATCATCATCATCATCATATATCTGTAATGGAGTTGGACCACTTGTTGACCCGTTCCGGTCTCACGTATCCAGAAGTCTCTTCAAAGGCCTACCATGACTCCTTCTGCCCATTGGACAGTAGTGTTTCACTGCCCTGCGTAATTTCAATATAAAACTCCTATATGTTATTTAAAACAGGCTAAAAAAACAAAACGGTCATTTGTCATATTTTTAAGCTTTTTTGAACTGAAATATAGGCCAACAATGTTATGTTTGTGGTTCTGTGCATCGCTGATCTATATCAATAATTGTCCAACGAGACGCAACGCAACGCAGTCTGTTTATTATTCTGCAAGTTCATTCTACATCTTTATCTTTATTGTTGCACCGTGCATATCGTCGAATTATTTAATTATTAACCAACTGACGCACATACATAACATTTCACATTAAAGCATTAAAACTGCTCCGATATATTTCGATTCTAAAATTATCATCAAGGAGCTACACTTTCCTCGCTAAAGTCACGTTTAAAACAGTCACTGATTCAATTCGTTGCACTAACATGGCGCTGTGGCAGCATGTCTTATTGTGTACACACCGCACTGCTAATGCAACGAATTGAATCAGTGACCGTTTCAAATGTGACTTTAGCGAGGAAAGTGTAGCTCCCTGATGATGATTTTAGAATCGAAACATGTCGGAACAATTTTAATGTTTTAATGTAAAATGTTATGTATGTGCGTCAGTTGGTTAATAATTAAATAATTCACTCTACATGTTTCGGGTGTTAACAACACTCACCATCAGGATTACACAAAACTGTAACTACAGCCTCCGGTACTGATCATATTTTTTGTGTAGCTACCTCCCTCCAACGTGGCCAAGCTTGGCCACGTTGGAGGGAGTTAGCTGTACAGTGTCGGAGGCTGTAGTTACAGTTTTGTGTACTCCCGATGATGGGTATAGTTGACACCCGAAACATGTAGAGTGAAGTTGCAGAACAATAAATAAATTGCTTTGTGTTGCATCTCGTTGGAAATTTATTAATATAGGTCAACAAATGCGTGGACACAACAGAAAAAGCAATTAACGGTTACATTATGTAAATATTGCATTGTAATTAGGACTGTAAACGCAACATTAAAAATTCTCAATCCTGGAAATTGCGCAAATGTAATCAAATTTGTATGAAAATAATCAAAACAACAATGTAAAAATAGTGACAGTGGATCTGTGTGAGTTTTTGCAACGAATACATCATTTCTTGCGTGGCTGAAATAAAAATATTATCGCTTTCCAGCAGTGTATCCACCGCTTTCCCCCACTGTGAAAATAAACAGAAGCAGTGAACGAGAGTTAGCTTCGGGCACCAGAATCTCAACCGCCTCGCACCACCGTCCACCCCTTCTACACCAACACAGACCAGCACTCACGGCTTCAATAAACTCGTTCGTATTTACAAACGAGACATTTTTATACATAATTTAGTTTGGCGATGTGAAACATACGAAAGATTGTATGCCTTAAAGAGCGATAGAACAAATGGTACTGTATTTCAGATAGTCTCCTAAAACGTATTGCTACAAGTGGAAAAGGCCCATTGGGAATTCAATGGCAGTCTCATATTTGAAAGTGTGTACATTTCGAGGGTGTCTGAAGATTATCGCCATCTGTTAGACACTGACGACAAAAACAAAAAGCATGGGAGTATGTACCAAGTCGCTACTGCAGTAAATAATTCTACCGAACAGTTGACAGCAGACACGTAGATAGCAGCACCTTGCAGTGCCTGTTTCTATCCCCTTTCATTTTAGTGTCTTATACAAATGTAACCTTCATTCAAAAATTTCAAGTTCATAGCAGTCATATTCAGCGAAATCGTGATTGAAATATCGGTCCGCTTTATAATGTACCAGAAATGAGCTCACCGCGTGACGGAGTTTCAATATAATACAATATTCATGCGTTAATATATCAAGTCTTCCATCGGGCTCCTAATAATTGATGTAGTCATTAGGGTAGGATCTACTCAGTATTAATAAATATCAAACTTGATGCAACAGTATGCAGATATTTATTTACTGCAAAGTCAGTCTACATGTTTCGGGTGTACCTGTACCGGAGGCTGCGGTTACAGTTTTTAGCACTCCTGATGATGGGTGCTGTGACACCCGAAACATGTAGAGTGACTTTGTAGTAAATAAATATCTGCATGCTGTTTCATCTGGTTGGATTTTTATTAATATTGAATTATGATGCACCGAACCATGAGCTTAAAAAAGGTAGGATCTACTGTTGGTAAAAATATTTACTTGTGAAAAATTCGTAGGAAAATAAAAAAAATCAACAACTAACAATATTTGTTCAGATATTGGAAATTTTAAACAGCACTTTTCAACCAACTTCTGTCCAAAAATCTTCAAGGATAAAAGTGTCTAGTGCACTGGCTATACAAATTCTTCTCTATGGCAAAGACATTTGGGCCCTAAGACAAGAGGATACGAATAAATTGACAAGAAAATGAATTTTTTCAGAAGAACAGACAGGTACACGCTTTTTAACCACAAAAGAAATGAAGAAATTTTGGAAAAACTGAAAGTATAACCAGTTGACAAGAAACTAAGAAGATATCAGCCTACACCTCTTATTGTTTCAAGAAGAAGCGCATTCTTAATTAATACAAAGAGTAAACGCGCATCTCCAAGATGTTTCGCAACATGTGTGTCATCTTCCGGGAGAACATAAGGTCAGGTCTTAAAACCCAATTGCCACTGCGAAGAACTAGCGTTGTGTTCTCCCTGCAGTTGGTATACATGTAGCGAAATGTACTGGAGATGCATTTTGTTGGTACAATCAACGGTGTACGCTGATGTGATAAACATACGGAATGGACACCTTCAAAATTGGAAGACACAAGTCAAATTGGATTATATACATAATAAAAATAAGCAAAAACAGGATGCCAGAAGTAATGTTGATTTATAGACCAAATGGACGAAGACTACTTGGAAGGCCTCTGAAGGGATTATTGGCGAGGCCGAAACAGGTTTAATTAGGCCTAAATCGTGAGGGATGATGATAACGATAATTATGATGTAAACAAACCTGACGTGTTAACAGTGGAATACATCTCGTGAAACAAAGAAATCACATTGAACCTAAATGTTTAATGGTTTCTTATTATAACGATTTTGTAAAATTTTCATCACATATAAAATTTCTCCCTAAAAATGTATGTAGTGAAATTGCTTCCTCATGCAAGAGCAATACAAATGTACTCACATGCAACTGTGAAAAGAATTTGAAATCACTAGAACGGATGAATGAATGAACGAATGTTCCGTTAATTAGCAGTTAGCTAAACAAGCTACTTTCCAAAACTTTATAAGATTAAATTTGATGTGGGCTGTATATATATATATATTATATATATATATATAAGGCTTTTATACATATCTATAACAATTGATCGTCTATAGTAACACCTCACACAATAACAATATTATATTTAAATCTACTTCCTAGATACCACTTCCATTTAAACCTTTTTCGTGCATTCAATAATTTGGCTTATCGAACGGTTGTGATAATCAACAATTAACAACAAAAACAATACCATTCAACAATTAGAGTTTTCGATTCAGTGAGTAACTCCATCTGGTGTAACTATCGCGAAATTGACACTCACTTAAGTTATTCATACTTCACAAACCGAGCACATTATACAACGTTTCGACAGAACAGTATGTGGAATCTTGCTATTCATTACCGTTTTCACAGAATCCCACCACTGGCTCCTCTCCTGAGCCACATGAATCCAGTCCACACTCTCCCATCCTACTTTCTTTTTCCAGAAGACGGTCCAATAAATATTATCGCGACATTCGTGATAACGCTAAACTCAGTGAGGCAATTAGCTTTACCGGGTTGCTGATAAGTCCTTAGCCCGACCAGGAAAGAAACAAGCCCGGAAGCCTGTCAGGGACGCGCGCGATTTCAACAACATCCAGACGCGACTTGTCATCAAGTTTTTTGTCCTGCAGGACAAGGCGCCGAAGGAAATTCACACCATTCTGAGAGAAACATTAGCTTCTTTCCTTCCTGGTCGGACCAAGGAATTATAAGCACCCCTGTACTCTCTAAAATTGCAAGCTTTCCCAGGGTAACAGAAATATGGATCAACATGGCCACTATACTATATAAATATTGATATGATAACTGCAGCGAATTAATTAAGCGTGTGTTACTATGACACTTGACTTTCTCAATGTTTTATGCCGACATTACACGGTTTTCGATGATGAGAATGAAGTGCCAATTTGCGTTAATAGATAGCTCTACTTGTCTCATCCAACACGGTTCATATGTCTACAGTCCTCAATTATTAACATCAAGGTACACACCACTGATGAATTTACACTTCATTGGCTGAAGTGCCCATATCAATTAACAAAATCAATAAACTCCTCTATACACCTTCAATTAATAATGAAGTTGTTGAATGTAGGAACACAATCATCAGTTCACCTGCCATTATGTTTAGAGTAATTAAACTGAAACAATTGAAATGTTTTCTGAAACGAACATCTGCGAAACAAAGACGTGGGCTACTGATATCATCTCAAAACTTTCCAGGTGTTTCTGATCTACTGCCCGAAGCGTCCAACGTTACGTAGTCTACAAATTCATCCACATTTCGTAAGAACATGCTGTCTTCTTTTATCAGACAAGACATCCTGACGTTGAAGGTAGAGGGTCCTACCGAAACGTCGGTAAATGTCTACCAGGCTAATCATTAAAGTGTTAAATTAACTGATAAACACAACCATGCAGATTTAATATACTGTTTTCGGTTCAACACTGCTACATGTTTCTGCTGTCTACATCAGTCATCATTAGTTAGACATCTTCCCTTTTTTATTCTTTTCGTGAACCGATGCCTACCTGATGATGAATGATGTTGAGAGCCGAAGCACGTAGAAGTGATGAATAGAAGTCAATACTTTAGATCCGTATGATTTTGAAATAAAGTGAAATTCCAGCTTGATGCAACTAGGCAATTTTATTGATGTTTGCTGAGCTCGACATGTTTCGGGTACATACGCCCATCATCAGGAGCATTAGATGTTGAGTTGCAGCACATGGTTTTCTGTACCGAGTTTTTGGATCGGTGGTGATCTTGAGAGCCGCTGCGTAGGTCGTGTTTACGGTGCGGATGGTACAGGGCACCATCCGCACTGCTGCAACTCGGTATCTAATGCTCCTGATGATGGGCGTATGTACCCGAAATATGTCGAGCTAAGAACACATCAATAAAATAAACTAGTTGCACCAAGTTGGCATTTCACTTTATTTCACGAGGAAGATGCACGGTCAAACAACCCTCAAGTTTCCGTATGATTGTGTTTATCGGTTAATACAACGTTTTATTGGCAAGAAAAACACAATGATATCGCCAAAGTTTCTAGCAGGCTAAACTGCGTCACATCCCAAAATACACCATTTACACTGCTAACTTAAGTAATCAGTGTTGGCGCCTGATAAAGCCGAGCCATCAGATTACCCTTCGGCCGTTTTAAGGGAACACACTCCCCTCCCCCCTCCCCCAACCCCCCTTGGTACCCCGTATTTAACTGTAGGAACAAGTGGCCCACAAAGTCACTGTGGACGCGATGACTGAGGAGCCGAAATTCTGCCTCGGTTGGGGATTTAGCCCTAATAATCCAATTTCCGGCCAGTCATGTTACTGAAACCACGTGTTCCGAACCACCTGCTTGTTACATAAGCGAAATGAAGGCTTACTTGGAATAGTAAACACCGACATTATGTTACAAAAACTAGAAACAAAATGAATGAACTCTAAAAAGCCACGTGCCATTTTGTTCAAGCGTACAGTTGTGACGTTCTTAAGGGTGACCTGTGGTGGTCAACCACTCTGTTCTGTTCGTTGGTCCCTTTGTGCATGGCTGAATCTATTTTTGTGCTCTGACTACCTAGGTTGTGTAATGTGTTAAGCCATGGGTCAGTTACTGGTGATGACGTACAGTCAATTGCAATCGTGACATCGTCATTCGTGTCACAATCATTGTGGGGCGCTAGCTGTGCACACATTGTTGAAACTTTGTGCAAATTTTTGAAGGGAGATCCTGAAAAAGGATGCAGTCTGTGTGTCCCCACATTTCTGTTTTCTAAACGTTTACCCAGTTTGCACAAAAGTTGGACTGAGCATGTACCGCTCCGAGGCAATTATTATGAGATTTTGCTAACACTAATTTTGTTAATAACAATAACAACGGCGATAAAATTATTTATACGTTCTAAAAGTGATGCTAGTTAATTTCTGTAGACGGCGACAGGAAGCAAGATCCTTCTACCTGAAAAAAGTTACTTAATTTTTACCTTCAGTGTGTCAATTCGCGAACGTCCATCTTGAATTATAACTATAATTACTTGTTAATACTATTCTTTTCAGAAGGACAGGCGGGCGATTCCTTCGAACAAAGCAGTATTATATCGAACATCGGTAACACTAGAATAAGAAGTATTCTCAAAATGTTTCATGATGTTCAAAGTTTTAATTTTAAAAAACACATTCCTTCCTTATGAAAGTTATCTCATTTAAATTTTATGCACATTCGCATAATTAGGGAAAACGACTATTAGACTTGTCATGCCTGTCTGTCTGTCCCTCTGTCCGTTCGTCCGACTGTCTGTCCGTCCGACTGTCTGTCCGTCCGACTGTCTGTCCGTCCAACTCTCTGTCCGTCCGCATGAAGCAACTCTGCTCCCACTGGAAGGATTTTCATGAATGTTTTAAAAATATGTCGAGAAAACTCAAATTTCCTTAAAATCTGACAAGCAAGTGTAATGAGTACTTCACATGCAGACCGACACACCGACACACCGACACACCTTTATGATAATATCTTGCTGAAATCTTCTTACAGCGAGAAATATTTCTAACAAAGTTGTAGAGAATATCAAAACACACATTTTATGTTCAATAAC
>Ga0123355_10009022_pt1 | contig 15115 bp, 8 predicted proteins | sample TergutEmb28metaG_3_FD_89872 | JGI IMG/M metagenome (GOLD analysis project Ga0123355, IMG submission 89872) | Embiratermes neotenicus P1 segment gut microbial communities from Petit-Saut dam, French Guiana - Emb289 P1 | ecosystem: Host-associated > Arthropoda: Insects > Digestive system > Gut ...
AAATTCAAGTACTTTTTCATATACATGGCAATTATTTCCTGCCTTTCTTCTGCTACAGGCAGGTCAACAAAAAACAACTCGTCAAATCGGCCCCGGCGAAGCAACTCAGACGGAAGGATAGACACATCGTTAGCTGTTGCCACCACAAAGACCTGTTTCTTACATTCTTGCAGCCAAAAGAGGAACTGGCCCACCATCCGAATTGACACGCCTCCGTCACCGCCGCTACCAAAGCCCGACAAGCCCTTTTCAATTTCGTCAATCCATAGAACACAAGGCGAAACGTTTTCCGCTGTAGTTAGCGCGTCTTTTAGCTGTTGTTCAGATTGTCCAACATAACTGCCCTGCACAGTCGCAAAGTCAAGCCTGTACAGGGGAAGTTTCCAATTTACTGCTATTGATTTTGCAGACAAAGATTTACCACAGCCGGGGACACCAACCAGCAGAATCCCTCGGGGCGACTGCAAGCCGCGGGCTTTCATTTCGTCACGCTTTTCGGGCGTAAGCAGTATCCTCTTTTCTTCAATCCAATTGCGCAAACCTTCCAAGCCGCCAACATTTTTCACGCCATCATCAACTTCAATTTTTTCAAGTCCTGAAATATCCGAGAATAACCTGTCTTTAGCAAAACGGACTTCATCCATATCCGATTTCTTGACACTTCTATTCGCGATAAGTGCTGCTATAACGTTTTGAGCTTCAATTCTAGTTACTCCAGAAAGCAAGGCTGCTGCTTCACGAACATCGCTGTTATCCCAGTCAATAGGTATTTCTCGCCGATAATCGTCTATGTATTCCTTGATAATAGAATACATTTCATCTTCATTGGGCAAGTCAATCTTTATTATCATCCCCAGGCGTTGCAATTGGTTCCAAATCGGATTACTTGTAAGCACAATTACAGATCCGCCAACATCATTTGCCAATATGACCAAATCGAGTATCTGCTTTGCGTCGCTGTTCTCATTACTAATGTCAGGAATTTCTGTTAAGACTAACGTAAGATATTGTTTCCGTTTCATTTGATCGCCAACGAAATCTATGGCACCATAGACTGATTTTTCGTCGCTCACCACCTTCTCGGTTGCAATATCGTAAATCCCTTTCGATAAAGTATGTACGAAGAATGTTAAAGAAAGTGTATCTGCGACATCTTTAAGAATTTCCAAGGTTCTGCCCCGCTCGATGGTATTTATAGCAATAAAGGGGATTCGCGCAATTGAATATCGGCGCAAGAGTTCTTTGCTTTGAGCCACATCACTCATTGACCGTCTCCTTTTTAAAAACTAAGGTCCTTCAAACCACTCATGACTCTGCGATTCACCAGCAATGGGCTTTAAAATAAATTCACCTTATGGTTTCGAACGATAATGGTCGTTTTTCCTGTACGATCTACTCTCGCTGAATCTTCAAGAGACGATTGAATTCTGTCAGCTTGATTGCGTACTAACCTGTAGTAGTGTTGCCTTTTTTCGCCAGGAATAGTAGGTAAATTAACTGCTTTAGATAAAAACTCCATCTCTTTACGCATAGTGAGCAAAGCCTGAATAATATGGCCCTCATGCCCTTGAGCATTATTTAAATCTTTCCGAAATTTATCTGAAGCAGCCGCCATTCTTGTGTTAATGGCATCTACTAGCCTTTTTGTAAAACGCTCGGCAACACCCGCCTGCCAGTGGATTGTCCCGTTTTGAAGCGCATGCAATACTGCACTATCGTCTGTCTTAGCCTTTAGGATATTAAAAACTTCAACCCATTCAGAATAAGTCTGGGGCGGTTTTATCATATCCGGGGTTTCCTTCTAATTACAACAGCCGCCGGAGGTTCTATAGTCCATTCAGGCAGCCCTGACGCAAATGCCATTGGCGGTTCAACATAAACGGTTATAGGTTTTTGTTCAGATTCTTGTACTGAATCGTCGCCATCTTCGCAAATGGACATTATTAATTCACCACATTCACTACAAGAATCTACATCTGCCGGAAGCTCGGAGCCACATTCTGCACACTTTATATCTGGCTTTGACATGTGAAAACCTCCTTATATGTATTAGGGTATTAATCATAATATGGTATGATATCAATGTCACTATGTTAAGTGTCATCCCGGGCTTGACCCGGGATCCCATTATCTTCGTCAGCAATATTAAGTAGCTCACATTCACGCGAGGGTGAGGATTGCGGGTCAAGCCCGCAATGACGTGGGTGTAATGACAATATCTATGATACCCATATGTATTTCCTTATTGCATATTTCCGGAATCTATTCTTACTGTGCCACTTTTATCTTTCGAGTCGAGTCCGACATTTTTCTGACATATTGATCTGGAGAAAGTTGCTCAAGAAAATCGATTACCTTTTCGCTCTCACTATCCTTTTTCTCGAACTCTGACCTAAAGTCAACAACTTCTGCCAATACAGCACGCATTATCTCAACCCCTGCAACGCGCTTTTCGTCAAACTTGCCTTCTATATTTTTCCTCTTATCTTTAACTTTTCTCTTTTTCGAAAAATGGAATATAATCATTACAAGAGCTGCCACAATTGCAATCGACCCTAAAACAAGTTGAATAAGCTGAAGCCCAAAATAAAATTCAATCCCTAAGTGAGGTTGACTGGATATTATTGCGACGGAGCCAATGCCTGCAATCAAGGCTCCACCCCATAAACAGAATTTCTCAAAACCCGATAGTACAAAATCCGCAAGCGCAGTAGCTTCTTCCTCGTCTATATGTTCATTGAATTGCTCAACCAATTCTCTCTCATTTTCCCCATCAGTTGTTTTACAGCTAAACGATTCAAAGCTGATGTCTATCTCATTAGGTATCTTCTCACGGTTTTTAGTAACAATGTCATTATAAGCTTCAGTGACCCAATCACGAGATAATGCAATCGCAAGCTTTTGTGTAGCCACGCTCGCGCCGGAACTTTCAGGTTTCATAGCAGCATCAATCAATAGCTGGGTAAAATCCTTTCTTATCACAAATGCAGATTCCTCTATAGCCATATTAGACTTTGCCCTTGCTTCATCACCTTCGAACTGAATGACGTAGTTCTCTAATCTCTCTTCTTTACGCAAGGGCAGTTCTTCATCATCGAAGCCTGTGACTAAATTGTTCAATACTTCGTCTAATTGGGCTTTCAAGCTATCAGTAGAAGGCTCCTGCTTATATATCCCTTCGAAATAATCAAAGATTGTAGTAGATAGGTTTGCACCCTCCATGATCTCTTTTAGTTCTGGCCAGTTTTCGCTATAGGTCTGTAAATAGCTGTAGTCTGATTCTGGTAAAGGTTCCCTCTGCAAGTTCATTGCATCCGACCATTGTGTGATCTTACTTTCAATAAAACCAGGCTTTTCAGTTAGTACCTCTATCCAGTTGTTTATCTGCTTTGCGACTAAACCATCCGAATCTGCACCCAACAATCCGCTTGCAAATGCATCTATTACTATTACTGCTTTTCTATCAAGATTTTCTTCATCTTGATTAGCCATATACCTTTCAGTCCATTTTAGGCAAGAAGATTTGCGGTCTGCGCGACGGCAGATAAGTGCAAAAAGCAAGGAGGTTTTTTCATCATCTCTGTTTAGTGCCTCTCGCACTGCCTTTTCAGCAAGCTCTGGTTGATCATTAATCCATGCAGCTATCGCAACTAGACATGGCGACAACCAGTAATTTGGTGTATCTAGCATCAGTTCTTCGGTCACTGTACTAATAGTAGAACATCGAATTAATTCCAGGTCGACTGCTTGCAATATGCCTGTTGTATGTCTTCGGATAGTGTCATAGTGCCCGAACTTTTTTTCGAGTTCCTGTCTTATCCTCACTATTTTTGTGTTTGCGACACCCAGTCGATTAGCTTTAAGCTGCTTATCAGCGAATTCACGAAATTCATTTCCTAGCTTTTCGATTTCGCTATAAACAATCCTGACCCTTCTGTCAACATATTTTACTGTCCCTTTAACTGAATCAATATGTGTGTCCACTGCATGTAGATTAGAGTTGAGGTTCTCAACTGCACGTAATACCGGTTCAAGGTCTACATATACTTGTTGAGACATTCTTAACTAACGCCCCCTAACTTTTTTCTTTTAACGACAAAAAGAACAACACTAATTGCCATACACAATATAGACATTACCTGCGCCACTGGAAGTCCTGTGCCAAACAAAATAAGCTGGTCGGTACGTATTCCCTCAATAAAGAAACGGCCCAAACCATAGCCGAATAGATACATCAGCACAATTTCCCCTTCCATTTTCTTATGGCGACGATAAATTACCATAATGGTAAAAACCAATAAATTCCAAGCTGATTCATATAAAAACGCTGGTTGTACTTGAATATAGTATGTTCCATGGGCTTCTACTATGTTTTCCAACACGACAGGGGGTATATTATTAACTTGCTCTGCTAAATAACGCATTGCAAATAGCGAATCGGTATAGTGACCGAATACTTCTCGATTAAAGAAATTCCCCCAGCGCCCTATTGCTTGGCCTAAAATAAGGCTTGGTGCACAAACGTCTGAAAATGACCAAAAATCCAGCTTTTTTATCCGAGTATAGATTATAGCTGTAATAAACGAAGCAATAATCGCGCCAAATATTGCCAGTCCACCTTCTCGAAGCGCGAAAATACGCATCAGATCCCCTCTGTAGTCCTCCCAGTTAAAAATAACATAGAACAACCTAAGACCGATAAGGCTGGCTATTAGGGCATAAAACAGAAAATCAATGTATAATTCATGTTGATGCCCTACGCGCTTTGCTTCTCTAACTGCCACTATGGCTGCAACAGTAATCCCCAGTACAATAAATATGCCATACCAATAGATACTGAACTGGCCAATGCTAAACGCTTCACGCGGTAGAGTGGATATTTCTATACCCAAATTCGGGAAAACAACCTCTGGTGCGTTCATAAAACCCCCTGTTTCGCGCTGATAAAATTGCCTTACCGCTAAACAGCGCAATTGAATTATATTATACTTAATAGCAGATGACAACTACAATAGGGTTTCTATTTATTACGAAATTGTGGTCATTCTTGCCTTCTATAAATCGACTAAATTTTCGCCTATTAATAATTAAGAAATTCCTTGACGCTAATGATAGTATACGCTATTGTGGTTATAGGCATGATTAGAATATGAGTAAAAGCTGTCAACAGTTTAAGCGAGGGATCGGTGGCGGGCTGAGAATGCGCTGTGAAGGCATGTCAAACTCGCCTTCGGCTCAAACACGACATGCCTCCCCATCGCAAACCTCAGCCCGCCACCTTTAAAAATTGGTCGCTTGGTAAAAAGCTGTGGCAGCAGATAGGGGGGCTTATGGAACATAGCCATAGATTTTTTAGTAACAAAGAATGCAAATATTTTCCTTGTCATGAAACGCTGAATGAGAGTGAGTTTAATTGTATATTCTGCTTTTGTCCTCTGTATCATCTCGGTGATGAATGTGGTGGAATTATTAAATATAACAAAGCAGGGACTGTTAAACTTTGTACAGACTGTTACTTGCCTCACACAGCAGAATACTACGATATAATTCTATCAAAATTAAAGGAAAAAAATCAGATTAGCAGCAAACAGCAACCGAAGTAATATGTCGGTTGCTGTTTTTATTTACTCAAACACAAGCACAAAAATACCCGATAGATCGATTCATTAGATATTTTTAAGAATTAAAAGGAAATCAAATGAAATTAAACATATACCCCTGAAATATGTTATACTGATTCTAGAAAAATGCAATTCAGGGGGGTATTTTTCATATTCTGTTGGCATTATATCAGAAATAGAGCCAAAAGTGATCATTTGAGTCATTAGAACTGAAAATCTAGAATGCATAGGATGTCAATACATAATAGAACGGAGGCAATTATGTTAAGGAAATTACTGGTATTCATATTGATATTTGCGCTAAGCACGGCTTTGCTACAATCCAATAATGCAAGGGCCGATTCCAGAGCTGATGGAACAAACCGAATTCTTGCTACACGTGGATCTAGTTTTGCCATACATCCCGATGGCAGCTTGTGGGCCTGGGGCGAAAACGATCAGGGGCAGCTTGGGGATGGTACAAGTACACACAAACATAGCCCTGTACATATTATGGACGATGTAATTGCTGTAGAAACTAACGGCAGAAATACATTGGCAATAACAAGTGATAATATTTTATGGATCTGGGGTCGGCATGGATATCAGCAACCTATGATGGAGGGTGTTATAGATCAGTATGTACCCACAAAACTCTTAGATGATGTGGTTTCTGTATCGAGTAATCTTAGTAATGTAATGGCAATAAGAACCGACGGTAGCTTATGGTCTGCTGGAGACAACTTTTATGGCACTCTTGGTACAAATGAAAGAGATATGTTTCGATCAACTTTCGAAAAAGTAATGGATGAGGTGGCCGCTGTTTCTGTGGGTTCTACGCACGTGTTGGCAATTAGAACCAATGGAAGTTTGTGGGCCTGGGGCTCTAATTATTTTGGCGAGCTCGGCGATGGCTCAGCTGAAGATCAATTTGAACCTGTACATATAATGGATAATGTGGCTGTTATCTCAACTTCGGGCAATTTTTCAGCTGCGATTACTACTGATAATGTTTTATGGGGCTGGGGAGACATTCTTCACTTTGCTGGTTTGTTTAGTGATTTGGATCCAGATACGATTCTGACTGATGAATTGCATTCGCCTGCGCCTTTGTGGATTCATGAAGGAGAGATAAATTCCGTTTCAGTCGGCTCCCGTGGCGATTTTATGATGATAACGCTTAATGACAATAGCCTCTGGGGCTACGGATCTAATTTTGATGGGCAACTTGGTGATGGTTCTGGCGTTTCGCAACGCTTAGGCGTAAAAATAAAGGATAATGTTCAAAACGTAGTGGCTGGTACCAATACAGTATTAGCGAAAACCGATGACGGCGGTTTATGGGCTTGGGGAAGGAATGATTATGGTCAAGTTGGCGACAACTCAACAACTAATCGGCCCTTGCCTGTTAGGATCATGGATGGCTTTTTGAGCTCTGGCTCACCGCAGATTCTCTTTACTGATTCTATGTCTATCGAAGAGAATGGTGACGTTGCTGATGGTTTGTATCAAACCGATACTGGAGGAATCGAACTTCATGGTGAGAGCCCGAATGATGAGATTCCGATGTCTCCTGATGCTTTAAGTGATGAGTCTGAATCTATGAATCAAGAGAGCTTGTTGCTGCTGGTAGTTGGTATTACTTTTGTTATCATTTTAATTGCTATAGTAGTCGTTGCCTTTCTATTGATAAAGCAAAGGCGTTAGGCATTCGGAATGCCTTAGATACGCTGGGCGAAGTGCTATGCACTAGCATAGCTCAGAATACTCAATAATAATGGAGGTAACCTATGACTCGCAAATTTTTCCTGCATGTGCAAACAGGGATCGGCGACAGGCTGAGAATGCGCTGTGAATGCCTGTCAAACTCGCCCTCCGGGCTCAAACAAGGCAGGCATCCCCATCGCAAACCTCAGCCCGTCGCCTTTGCAAATTGGCCGCTTATACGACGCGAATTTTTCGTATTTGTCGTTATCTTTGCCATAGTAATGCCATGGCTCCATCCTGTTGAGATATGGGCAGATGATGGCACAAAAAATGGCGCAAGAAGAACCATCTCTACAAGCAGATCCAGTTTTGCCATAGACGAGAATGGAAGCTTATGGGCATGGGGACACAATGCAGTAGGCCAACTTGGCGACGATACAACTACTGAACGCCATGTGCCAGTAAGGGTAATGGATAACGTTGTAACTGTTACAGCTGCCCCCCGATTTACACTGGCAATCAATACAAATTCAGAGTTATGGGCTTGGGGAGAACATGCCTTGAGGCCGTCGATAGGGGCAACTGATACATCGGATTGGCGAAAGCCCATGCAGGTAATGGAAGGTGTGCATTCAATAGTAGTAGGGCTTACCCATATGATGGCGATCGGGCTTGATGGCAATTTATATGCTGCGGGTATAAATTACCAAGGCCAGCTTGGAGACGGCACTGGAACAGACAGTAATAGGTTTATTCCTATTATGGAAGGTGTAACAGCTGTTTCAACAGGGCCTAATCACACTATGGCAGTAAAAACCGATGGAACTTTGTGGTCATGGGGTGCCAACGATGATGGCCAGCTTGGAGACGGCACAACCAACGATCAGCATGTGCCAGTACATATAATGGATGATGTTCTTACAGTTTCCACCACCACTAGCCATACGATGGTAATTCGGAGAGATGGAAGCTTATGGGGCTGGGGCTCAAATGGTGGAGGGCAACTTGGCGATGGATCAACATCTGATAGCCGTTCACCTGTGCACATAATGGATGATGTGATTGCTGTATCAGTCTCTGGCGCACACTGGGGCTTTGGTCGTACATTGGCAATTAAATCGGACAACAGTTTGTGGGGTTGGGGAGATAATTTCGCAGGACTGCTTGGAACAGGCCTTGTCAGAGATGTGCTCGAACCTGCACATATAATGGACAATATCGTTTTCGCAAGAAGCGGGGACTATCATACTTCATTGGCTATCGATACAGAAGGCAACCTATGGACTTGGGGCAGGAATGATTGGGGCCAGCTCGGAGACGGTTCAACTGAGGATAAGATTCTTCCTAATATGGTGAAGAGCAACATAATGCATCCAGTTCCGATTGGCATGCTACCAGCTGCTTTTGCCAGCAACGAAGCTGGAGAAATCAGTTCTCAGGTGGAAGGAGACAGTTCTCAAGGCGGTTCTCAGTCGGCTGGAGGCAGTTCTCGGACGGAAGCAGATACTTCCGAGTCGGGAATTGGCTTACTTACTATCGCTGTTTTTGCTGTTATAGTATTTGCATCGATCCTGATTGCATTATTAGCAGTTTTACTAAGTGGCCGCAAGAAAGATAAAAATCATTCTGGTGATTTTCAAAATGAGCGTAGAGCTCGTGATTTACCAAACACAAGATACGAAAACAGAAGCAACGCCCCTGCATACGCCGATATGAACCAGACTGAACTCGTAGCCGGAATGAATGCTCCAATTTCCGGAAGAAAACAAATGATGGCGACAGAGCTTATCAATTCCCCGAGGTCAACTGGTAATATGAATCCATATTCTTCAGGGAACATACAGCCTATTCAAAGTATGTCGCATGCGGGTCCAATGAATAGGCAAGCTCCATATGATCAAATGCAAGCAAATGTGCGTAGCAGCCCACTTAATGGACAAGCTGCATATGATCCTATGCAAACAAAGATGCATTCCTATGACGGTCAAATGCCACATGCGGCTCCAAGAGCAAGTGGAGAGTTTGATCCATCAGTCATCGCCGCCTCATATTCAATAGAACGAGAAGTTGGCGGTGGGGCCATGAGCCGTACATTTGTGGTCAGAAGCAAGAAATTGGATAACCTGTGGTTTCTCAAATTTGTTTCGAATCAGTATGGCCAGCTGGCAAGTGAGGAAAAAATCTTGAAACTCCTCAATCATGTGTGCCTACCGAAAATTATAGATGTGTTTCACAAGCCAGAAGGCGTTTATTTGATCCAAACATTGGTTGAGGGCATACCTCTGGATAAGTTTCGTGAAATCAAAATGAAGTTAAGCGAAGATGTTTTATTAGGCTGGTTCGAGCAAATAGCCAAGACGCTTAATTACTTGCAAGATATAAGGCCAACCCCAGTCTTTCACCTGGATCTTAAACCTGGGAACATCATAGTAACCCATGATAATATGCTGGTGTTGGTAGACTTTGGTATCTCTCGTCGTTTTGGTGAGGATTCTTCCGGGGCATTTGCTGTCACAGCAGCGTATGCAGCCCCAGAACAATTCGGTGGGTTTATACCTGCAAAATATGCGCAGTCTGTAGGCGAGCGTTTTGGTGTGCTCCCGCCGGATGCGGTTAACTGGCGGATCGATGCCAGGACAGATGTTTACAGTCTTGGGGTTATTATGTTCGAGCTTGCAACAAATCAAGGGCCGACACAACGAAATATCACATCAATTAAAAATTATGTTTCGAATGAATTCAGTTATGTGATTGTGAAGTGTATGGCAGTGAACCCTGCTGCCCGTTATAACTCAGTGATGGAGGTTTTGGAAGACGTGCGGAGGATTAAAGCGATCCGATGATTTAAGCTCCTATTGAGAAAAACGCAAATTAACTGTCTGTGCAAGCCGGATCGGCAGCAGGCTGAGAATGCGCTGTGAAGGCCTGTCAAACTCGCCCTCCGGGCTCAAACAAGACAGGCCTCCCCATCGCAAACCTCAGCCCGCCGCCTTTGAAAATTGGACTCTTACACAATGCGTAATTTAATGTATCGCAGATAAAGAACAGCAACCGAAGCGACATTATGGTTGCTGTTTTTCTGGGTTTCATTGTTCTATCGATTTATTAGATATTTTTAAGAATATAAAGGAAATTGAGCGAAACTAAATATATATCCTTGAAATATGTTATACTTATTCTAGAAAAATGCAATTCAAGAGGGTATTTTACATATTCTACAAGGATTATATCAAAATAGATCCAAAAATGACCAAGGTCAAAAAAAGGCACTATATTTGAAATCTTGTAATGCTTATGACATCAGTGGTAACGAGAATGGAGGCAATTATGCTAAGAAAATCTTTGGTATTCATAATGGTATTTACCCTAACCGCAGCCTGGCTGCAACCCATGTACACTATTAAAGCAGATGGGGCAAGCCAAATTATTTCATCAAGCCATTCTAGTTTTGTCGTGCGTCCTGATGGAAGCTTGTGGGGATGGGGCCTGAACGATCATGGACAGCTAGGGGATGGTTCAAGCACAAACAGGCACAGCCCTGTACACATAATGGATGATGTAATCGCAGTCGACTCCAACCGATCGAACACAATGGCAATAACAAGCGACAATACCTTATGGGTCTGGGGACGTCATATGTATGAACAGCCCTTAGAGGAAGGTAACATAGATCAATATGTACCCACAAGGTTATTAGATGATGTGGTTTCTGTCGCAAGCAATATCTACGTTGTTATGGTGATAAGAACCGATGGGAGCTTATGGTCTGCCGGCGCGAATGCGTTAGGCATGTTAGGAACATATGGTGCTACTTCACGCCTGCATTTCGAAAAAGTAATGGATGATGTTGTAGCTGTTACTGCAGGCGATCAGCATCTGATGGTGATCAAAAACGATGGAAGTTTGTGGACTTGGGGGAGAAACCTCTTTGGTCAGCTCGGTGATGGAACAAAAACAAATCGATATGAACCTGTACATATATTGGATGATGTTGCTGTCATTTCAGCTAACGGCTATACTTCTGCAGCAGTTACTACCGACAATGTTTTATGGGTTTGGGGATATGACACTGTAGGAGTATTACCTAATGATGGTATTGAGACACTCGAAATCACTTCACCAGCGCGTTTAGAGTTTCGTGAAGGTGAAATTTCTTCCATTTTACTCGGCGGCCAATCACCCCATACTATCCAGGGGTATTTGATCTGGGGCTCTTTTATAATGGTAACCTTAACAGACGGAAGTCTTGTGAGCTTTGGCTCTAATTCATATGGGCAGCTCGGCAATGGCACAGATGTTTCGTTTGGCCCAAGTGAGGTAATAATGGATGATATTGTAAGCGTAGCAGGTTCTGAGAAAACTGTACTAGCAGTAACCAGAGATGGAAGTTTGTGGGCATGGGGAAATAATGAAAATGGTACAGTTGGAGACGACTCAACAACTAATCGACCCTTTCCTGTCAGGATCATGGAAGGCTCTACATCTCCTGATTCAACGCTGATATCAACAGATGAAGGAAATGAATACATAGAAGATTCGAATCAAGATGACCTTGAAGAAAATGATCCTCATGATGAATATCCTACAGATGTAGAAGACCTCAACGAGTTAGGAGGCACATCTCAAGGGCTGAATCGGACAACAATCATGCTGCTAGCTGGCATAGTTTTAATCATCCTTTCAATTGCTATAGCAGTCGTTGCCTATCTCGTAATTAAGCAGAGGCGTTAACTGCACGAAGTGCCGAGAGCGTGCATTGCTCAGAATTACTCATATTTTGAGTCTTTCCATATCTGGGTTGTTTATTTGAAGGACCCAATATTCTTGGAGGCAACTATGCTAAGAAAATCTTTGATATTCATAATGGTATTTGCTCTAATAGCGGCTTGGCTGCAACCCATATACTCTGTGAAGGCAAACGGAGCAGATGGGCCAAAGCAAATTATTTCATCAAGCGGCTCTAGTTTTGTCATTCTGCCCGATGGAAGCTTATGGGGCTGGGGCCTAAACGATCGGGGGCAGCTTGGGGATGGTTCAAGCACAGACAGACACAGTCCTATACACATTATGGATGATGTAATTGCAGTCAACTCCAATTTGAATAACACCTTGGCGATAACAAGCGACAATACCTTATGGATCTGGGGGCGCAATATGTATGAACAGCCCTTAGAGGAAGGCGTCCTTGATCAGTATGTGCCCACTAGGCTATTAGATGACGTGGTTTATGTTGTGAGTACCAGAAACAATATTATGGTGATAAGAACCGATGGAAGTTTGTGGTCTGCTGGTGTAAACGCACATAGTCAGCTTGGTAGAGATGTAGAAAATCCACTTCGCCATTATTTCGGAAAAGTAATGGATGATGTGGCTTCAGTCGCACTTGGTACAACCCATGCTCTGGCGATCAAAAACGATGGAAGTTTGTGGACCTGGGGAGCTAACATCGTTGGACAGCTTGGAGATGGAACAACTATAGAACGCTCTGAACCAGTACATATAAAGGATAATGTTGCTGTTGTTTCAGCCAACTCTGTTTCATCAGTAGCAGTTACTACAGACAATCGTTTATGGTTTTGGGGATATGACACTCTACGGGCATTTCCACATGATGGCGATCCCTTGAGCCGACCCGTAATCACTTCACCAACACTTGTAGAGATTCATGAAGGTGAAATTACTTCCGTTTCACTTGGAGGCGGTAGGGGCTCTTTTATAATGGTTACTTTACAAGACGGAGGCCTTGTAAGCTGGGGTACTAATTCACTTGGGCAGCTCGGAGATGGCTCTGGTGTTTCGTTTCGTTCAGTTGAGAGAATAAAGGATGATGTAGCAAGCGTAGCAGGATCTGAAGCTACCGTACTAGCAATGACCGGAGATGGCGTTTTGTGGGCATGGGGACTCAATGAAAGCGGTGCAGTTGGAGACAACTCAACAACCGATCGACCTATGCCTGTTATGATCATGGACGGCTTGACGAGCCCCGACACACTACAGATTCCAGATACAGACACGGCGGATAGTGAAGAAAATGAAGACTCAAATGATTCGAATCAAGATGACCTGGAAGCTCTTAGTGATGAATATCCTGAGCAGGAATATGACGAGAACAACGACGAATCTGAAGAGCCATCTGAGGGTCTGAACCTGGAGTCTGTGCTACTGGTGGCAGGTGTTATTTTTATAGCTATACTTTTAATCGCTATACTAATCGTTGCCTACTTCGTAATAAAGCAAAGTCGCTAGTAGTTTGTTCAGACTAAAACCTGTATCCAGGATTGAATCATCGCGGTACGCTAGCATAGCTCGAAATTACTCAATATTCATGGAGGTAGCTCATGATACGCAAGATTTTTGCATTTGTTGTGATCTTTGCCATTGTAATGCCATGGGTTCATCCGACAAAGATATGGGCAGATGATGGCACGAAAGACGGAGGAAGAAGAACCATCTCGACTAACGGTTCCAGTTTCGCCATAGATGAAAATGGCAACTTATGGGCATGGGGCGAAAATATAAACGGCCAACTCGGCGACGATACAACTTCAGAACGTCACCAGCCGGTGATGGTAATGGAAGACATAGTTACAGTTACAGCGAACCCGACCTTTACGCTGGCAATCAATAGCCGTTTTGAGTTATATGCTTGGGGGGATCATGTGTTGGTCCCGAGAGATCTGCGTGGCCGGGAGCGGCGTATGCCCATGCAGATAATGGAGGGAGTACATTCAGTATCCGTAGGGCTAACACACATGGTAGCAATCGGGCTTGACGGCAATTTATATGCTGCGGGTTTAAATGACCGCGGCCAACTCGGTGACGGCACAACAATGGACAGCAACAGGTTTATTCCTGTTATGGAAGGCGTTATTGCTGCTTCAACCGGGGAAAATCATACGATGGCAGTTCGAGTTGATGGAACTCTGTGGGCTTGGGGTGCAAACGACGATGGTCTCCTTGGAGACGGCACAACCGAAGATCGGCACGAGCCTGTACAGATAATGCAAGGCGTTCTTACCGTTTCCACCAATGCAAGTCATACGATGATTATTTTAGCAGACGGAAGCTTATGGGGATGGGGAGCAAATGATCGTGGTCAAATTGGCGACGGATCAGCTACTGCCAGCCGAATACCCATACACATAATGGATGATGTTATTTCTGTCTCAGTTGGTGGCGGTGGGCGGAATCATGGACGTACAATGGCAGTCAAATCTGATGGAAGCTTATGGGGCTGGGGAGATAATCGGGAAGGACGACTAGGGGCAGGTCTTATCGGAGATCAGCACGAACCTGTACATATAATGGACAATGTCACTTTTGTAAGAACAGGGGACACTCACACTTCGATGGCAATTGACACAGATGGTGACCTATGGGCTTGGGGCGCAAACGGAAGGGGCCAGGTCGGAGATGGTACTACAAATAACAGGATTCTTCCTACTGTGGTAAAGAGTGGCGTAATGAATCCAGTTCCGCTTGGCATGATAGCAGGTGAGCTTGGTGAAGTGGAAGGAGATGATTCGCAGACTGGAAATGGACTTCTTATAATAGGCGTTGCTATTGTAGTACTCACATCGATACTGATTGCATTACTAGCAGTTTTTTTTAAGGGCCGAAAGAAAGGCAAAGAGCATTCTAGTGATTTCGATGATGAGCAGACAATGCGCGAAGCACCAAGCGCAAGATATGAAAACAGGAGTAACATACCTGCAGGCTCCGATCAGAACCAGACAGAAATCATAACTAGTATGAATGCCCCAATTTCCGGAAGTAACAAGATGGATGCAACCGAGCTCATAAATTCC
>Ga0123355_10009023_pt1 | contig 15113 bp, 7 predicted proteins | sample TergutEmb28metaG_3_FD_89872 | JGI IMG/M metagenome (GOLD analysis project Ga0123355, IMG submission 89872) | Embiratermes neotenicus P1 segment gut microbial communities from Petit-Saut dam, French Guiana - Emb289 P1 | ecosystem: Host-associated > Arthropoda: Insects > Digestive system > Gut ...
CTACTTCATGACCGGAATCTAAATATAGACGCACTTAGCAATCCTCGTAGAGCAATCGTTGGATATGTCCCAACTGGCTTTACATGTAATGCTCTAATTGATAATTTGACAGGAATAGCATTTGCAACACCAACTTTTGTTGCGCCACTACGCTTGCAACTACCTAACAGTGATTATTTTCACTTTGGTGCAAATGCTTCGTACGCATATACTGGGTTAATGTTCCCTATGTCTTCATATGATGCAATACCTATTTTTCCAAGAGAACATTTGTATGCGGGGCCACACAAAGTAACAGTAACTGTTTACCAAGATGTATTTCCTGGTTCCTATTGTGTAGTAAATTATCCCTTATATGCCCCAAGAACCGTGCAAATTGGTACTTTTGACATTGATTTTTTGGTTGAACGTCCTGTAAACCAGATTACATTTAACAATAAAAACAATGCTAGCGAAGAAATTGATGTTGTTTTCAATGTATGGGATGTATGGGACAATTACCCTGATGAGGTAACAAGCGACGACTTGCCTGTTTTTCCAGGTATATCATATGTTTATGATGATCCTGCCAATCCCCAAACAAGCAGTATCACTGTAACACTTGTTCCACCAACTTTTTATACATTTTTTAACGGCATGGGTTATGCATATACCGATATAACAATTACCCCTCCGGATGGATTTACTAAAATTCTTGGCTCAAAAACATTGGTTGGCAATAATTTGCAAGTATCATTTGAACGACTTCCCGCACCATCTCCATCCCCAACGCCAGTGCCAACACCTGTATCAACTCCGGACCCAACACCAGTGCCGACACCAGCGTCTACACCGATACCAACCCCTGCACACACGCCACAGCCAACACAAAGACCTCACACACCTTCCCAGCCCCATGTACCAACCCATACTGACCCTCCATCAACACCTACGCCAACTATTACGCCGTCCCCTTCTCCAACTCCGACAGCTTCTCCATATCCTACACCCACCCCTACTCCAGCACCCTCGCCAACGCCACCACCAACACCAATGGTACGTCACGCTTTTGTTATCGGGTTTTCTGACGGCACAGTACGCCCGTACGCATTAGTCACTAGGGCGCAACTTGCAACCATGTTATTCCGATTGATGGATGATGACACCCGTATCAATTATTGGACTCAGGAACATCCATTCGTTGATGTGTCGCTAAATAACTGGTTTAATAACGCCGTGGCAACAACAACAAACTATGGCATATTTACTGGACGACCTGGTGGCGTTTTTGACCCAGTACGCCCTGTAACCCGTGCAGAGTTAGTGGCAGGTGTTGCAAGATTTATACGTCTATCGATACAACAAGATGTAGAGCCGCAATTTAACGATATTGCAGGACATTGGAGCGAGCCTTATATAAATGCTATTGGCCTACACGGTTGGGCAAGTGGGGTTTTAGGCGATGATGGTTATTTCCGTCCAAATGTATATATAACACGAGCCGAAGCAGCCACTTTAATCAGCCGCATGCTAGGCTTAGTGCCAAATAACTTGGATGATTTCTTAAATGATGTTTTAATTTTTTCTGACTTAACGCCAGATGCATGGCACTTTAACTATCTTATTTCAAGTTCAAATTCCCGCGTTTCTTATATTTGTGAATATACCGGATATGAGATATGGGTCAGTATCGTATACCCACCACTAAGATGGGAACTATTAGAGCGTCCTGATTCTGATCCACGTGACATAAGAAGATATGACTAGACAGTTGTAATAAGCAGCCCTTTGTAATAGGCAAACTAAAAGTGCAGGGCTACCCTATTGTTATTTACATTTTTTGTGATAAACAAGCAGGGTAGCCCTGTTTTTTATGGCTCATTTGATTCGCTATAGTTGTGGATTGTTTGCATGTAATATTATAGACACAAGATATTAATATTTCGTTAATTGTAACTTTTCACTACACACCGTAAACTTCCATAGAACACAAAAAGCGTGACGTTAATATATCAACGCATGTCATTTTTCTGCTTGGAGGTTTATACAAATGAATAGTTCACCATACAAAAGCAGCACTGAACAAAAGAAATATTCATATATTGTTCGTGTTTTAGTTTTATTTGTTGTAGTAGTTATTGTCAGTTCATTAGCTATATTTGCTGCTTCTAGCAATAGCTCTTATGGTAATTATTATCTTGGTGATAATGATTATTATGAGTATGAATTCGACTGGGAGGATTATTCTAACATATACAATACATATGGTTACATCCCCATAACTCCCCGCACGCCACCGGGTGTTCCGGCGGGTTATTTTTTAATGCGATATCGTGTTGATGGCGCACTTTTTCCTCTTAGTAACCCATATTCATCGCAATTTATTGGGGCGTTGCCTCCAGGTGGAGTTATTTCAGCGTCAATTCCAATTCGCCCTGGATATACATTGATGAGTTTTGCCGGCCAATTTACATGGCATGCAATGTTTACAGATATAGTACACGCCCATGACGCCAGTGATCCTCATATTGTATCCCGATTTACTCGAACACGTTATCGGGGGGAGTATGATACTGTCTATTATGGATCGTTTATCCTATCACAGGTCCCGTTTTTTCCTTCCGAACGCAATACAGGTGCCTATCTTGTGGCGAGCTTTTCTAGTTTAGATTTACATTACTATGACCGCGACTTAAATTACAACGCGTCTGATGTTCATCGTCGTGCTATAGTTGGTTTTAACCCAAATGATTTTTCGTTATATGCTCGTATTAGAAATATGAGAGCAGGGGCTAACTCACATGTTGCCCCGCTGCGTTTGCAGCTTCCCGATCTGCAACCTCAAAACGTACTTGAAAATATAAATGTGACATACAACTTTTTTAACTTTGGAACAGATATTTACAGAAGGCGTACAGCACAAATTCTTCCAGGCCATGCCACAGATGAAAACATAGGTATCAGCTACGACATCCCCATCTTCCCAAGCAATGAAATAAGATACTACGCAGGTTCATTCTTTTCATATATATATGTATATCAAGATGTTTTTCCCGACTCACACCTTAACCCAACATATGCAGGCAGAACATGGGGTGGAATGGACAGAGGGCAGTATTTCGAGGTTGTCTTTTTTGTAGAGCGTCCGGCTACATCTGTTGTAATACAAAACCCACGAGACACAGCTAACCGCAATGCAAATATTAGCTTTGACCATAAAATTGGAACCGCGTCTAACCCCGCAAATACACTGCAATATCCAACAAGCACATCGCCCAACGCAACCTTCGTAAGTACAGAGTATGTAAACCCAGCTGACCCAAGACCGTCACGACTACGGGATATAGTTGTAACCCTATCCTTACCATGCAGATATTCATTTTTTGCATACGACGAATTTGGTAACGCGGCATACTTTAATACAACTACACAGCAAGCTGACGGTGCGCTGCCAATAACACCCCCGCCAGGTTATGAAATAATTTCCGCAATTGTTGATGATGGATACTTAATAGTAGTATTGCGCCCAAGGACATGGAGCTTTGAGTTTTACAAAACCTGTATAGCTATTGAAAACGACCCCTTTAACCCATTAACAGACAGAAACCCATTACCGGGTGCTGTTTTTCAACTGTGGTGGGATTTAGGCAGCGGGTGGGAACTGGCATATACCACCCAGCCAAGCAACTCTGAGGGGCTGGTAGTAATAGGTGATGCTATAGATATAGCATTACCCCAGCCGCCTGCTTATTCATCTGTTGTTAGATTAAAGTTGGTAGAGCTAACCCCGCCTACAGGGCCATTGGCATTTGAATTGCCTGTTGGACACTGGTATATATATTTTGATATGTATACATGGAGTGTACGAGATATTAATCCATTTGTAAATTCCAACTCTGGTGACCCAGTATTTGTGCAGCGTCTTGTTTCATATGAGTATAAGTGGCATGTTGGTAATAGACTTACCGGGCGTACAAGATTTTCCTTTATTAAAACATGTGACAATGGCACAGTTTTACCTGGGGCTGAGTTTACCCTCGCACGGTGGGATCCGACAGCGGATGGCGGCAGTGGTGATTGGGTGATTGTACCTACTACAGAGCAACCCAATGGCAACCCCCAAGACAGTAACTCAAGTGGGCGCGTAACATTCTACCTTACACAAAACGGCCAATATATGTTGAAAGAAACCGCAGTACCCAGCGCGGAATTTATTCTCCCACCCGGTCATTGGCTAATTGTACGCGACCCTGTAACCCGCGAAGTATACGAATTGCAGCCCTCAGACCCGGAAGCCCCTAATTTCTACTGGCTACCTGTTGGTGGAGCTTCTGGTGCGTCCGCTTCAATTAGGACATTGCATCAATGCGACGAATGTTACCGCTGTGACCCTTCCCTTGGTGACAGTTCACCAACTATTTATGCACTTCAGCCCCGTTCGGTAATTACTTTGCCTGTGGCAACAACACCTCAGGAAATTGCAGACCGCATAGATAGCGCGACTGCTATAGGTACGACATTCATTATACCAATACAGTTTTCAAATAATATTGCGGCTACAGGACTGGGTGAAGATTTCCCGCCTATCATAATGCCTGTAATTACAGGGAATAGGACAATCGTACTTGACAGCTATAATGGCGTAAATCAAGTGTGGAATCGTAACCAATTGGCCGCAACAGGTGGCTTGGTACAAGATAATCTAGATAATAGCCGTCATTTTATAGTGCAAAGCGGCGCAACCTTAGAGCTTCGTAATGTTACGCTAAGCAGATGCGCAGATTGGGTAGAAGGCAACCCAAATGTTATTTCCGGCGGCGTAAGCGTTAGAGGTAATGGCAGTATCTTTAGAATGACACATACAAACGCCACTATATCTAATAACCGTGGTTTTGGTGGCTTGACAAATGGAAGTAGCAATGCTGCGCGTATGGGTGGCGGTGTAAACGTGTTTTCTCGTGGGCGATTTGAAATGACCGCAGGAAATATTATTAATAATGTTTCTGGGTATGGCGGCGGTATATTCGTTGACAACTTTGGTGGTGCGGTGCAAAACAACACCTATGCGGTAATAACAGGCGGTAGAATCAGCGGAAACAGGGCAACGGCTGGTGCCGGTATTGGTACATGTTGCCGTGCGCACATAACCTTAGGCGACAATGTTCAGATTTACGACAATATAGCCAGCAGTGATGGCGGCGGCGTAGCGTTAGGCTACTTTGGTGGCAATCAGCTTATCATTAACGGTGGCGTGATTCGCTCTAATATAGCCAACCGCCATGGCGGCGGTGTATTTACCGACGAAGAACCACCTGAGTATTACTCAACGATTACCCCCAATATGGTTACAATGACTGACGGCTTGATATATAACAATACAGCTAACCAGGATGGCGGCGGCGTGTTTATTGGTAGGCCTGGAAATAATGCTATAAGCCACTCTTTTACATTGATGGGCGGCACAATAGGTAATAATAACCCCGCGTTTGGAAACAGAGCCAATAGGGGTGGCGGCGTGTTCTTGGGTGGTGACGCAACACAAGGTAGCGCAAGCTTTACAATATCGGCTACAAATGCGGCAAACTCGATGATTTTAGGGAACTCGGCAACAACACATGGCGGCGGTATATTTGCGGAAGCTGTAAATACCAGCGTCAACTTAAATGGCGGATTGATAGCCTTAAACACCGCAAATGCCGGTGGCGGATTGTTTACACAACATGACGGAGAACAGGCGATACCTTGGATTAACATAGCATCCGCGGTAGTGTTTTCTCATAACCATGCCCGCGACGGCATGGAAGTTAATCATGATATGCCAGACCTTAACAATCAGATTAACCCCGGCACGGTATCGGTAATACCAACGGGACATGCCTTTACAAACTTCGATATTAATGCGGATGGCGTGGCCTATGAGTGGTTTGTGGCCAACGCACGGTCTGCATCGCCTTTTGAGTTTATAAAAACAGACGCGGCACTATATCAAGCCCCTGTTGGCACACATATTAACCCATTAAATAACGCAGTGTTTAGATTAGAGCGTTATGTATCGGCAGGAAGCACATGGACGCAAACAGGTACAGCCACAAGCGGAAATTGCGGTACAGCAGGGCGGGTTGTATTTACGACATTGCTTACTGTTAGTGCGCGGTACCGCTTAACGGAAACAGCGGCACCTGCAAATTATGTTCTTCCCAGTGGGCACTGGTATATCTACACAAACGATACCGGCAATATTTCTAGCATTGTACCAAGCGGCAATGTACGCCAGTTTATCACGGTAAATAATTCAACTATACCGCTGCATGTTGGTAATGACCGTATACCGGTTTTCCATTTCCATAAAACTGACCAAAGCATGAGTGCGGACGAGGATGGTTATTTCTTACCAGGCGCACAGTTTATGCTTTTTAGGTTTACAGGAACGGGAACGCCGCCCCTTAATATACTAACTAATGCCGATTTAGACCAAAGTGTTGCCAACCCAACATGGTTACAGATACAAGGCCCAGGGGGCGCACCAGACTACCAGTTTACGTCAAGTAATGTGACACCAATGCACTTTGCTATGATGCCCGGCCACTATTATCAGCTAATTGAGATAATGTCGCCGGTAGGCTTTTTGATACCGCAGGGGCAGTGGCGGTTGGTTCCTACAGGGAATGTAATTACCGCAAGCAGTATGCTGGATTTTAATGTTACGGTGCATAATATAAGCATCGGCACAGCAATGCCAAATATTGCGCGTACAGCCCCGGCAAATGGGCACCATTTCTATATTGGAAATATACCTGACTTTTCGCTGCCTCTAACCGGTGGTATGGGTAGTGCGCGCCATACATTAATTTTTGGTACTGCCGGGTTACTTATGCTAAGCGGTGCAGCTATAATAATTATGCGGCAAAAGGCCAAGAAAAAGGCGATGGCGATGTATAATGCCTCGGTGACTCCATCAACGTACACTCCGCCGACATTCCGACGCCTTCGCTAGGGGTATGGTTTGTAGCTGCTCTGCAAGGCTGCATAAAATTACTAACTATTGTTATGGTTATGGTTTATAGTTATGTTACTTTCTAGGTTTGTACCAAACTAGAAAAACCCCATTTTCTGCGGGTTGTAGCATCTTAGATATATGAGTATGGCAAATGAAAGACCCTGTTTTGCCGTGTTGAGAATAGTTAATCTCAATACAGGTGGATACAGGGTCTTTGTACTGCAAAGCGAATAATTATTTCGACGTAATTAGCGATATTGCATTAATACATGCCTGCTTATGCCTTGCCTACAGACCCAAACAACTCCATTTTTTCTTTTACAGTCTGCTTCATTGCCTCGTAGCCTGGCATTAGTAGCTTTCTTGGGTCAAACCCGGTGCCTTGTTGGTCTTTACCGGCCTCGATGTACTCGCGGGTTGCCTTGGCAAAGGATAGTTGCAGGTCTGTGTTTACATTGATTTTGGCTACCCCTAGGGATATCGCCTGTTTAATCATTTTGTCGGGAATACCCGTACCGCCGTGAAGTACAAGGGGCATACCCGCTGTGGCTTTGTAGATTTTTTCTAAGGCATTAAAATCCAGGCCTGTCCAGTTATCGGGGTATTTGCCGTGAATATTGCCTATTCCCGCTGCTAGGAAGTCTACACCAAGCTCTGCTATTATTCTGCATTCTTCTGGGTCGGCGATTTCGCCCGCGCCTATTACTCCGTCTTCTTCCCCGCCTATTGAGCCTACTTCCGCCTCTATTGACATGTTTTTGCTGTGTGCAAGCGCTATTAGTTCCTTGGTTTTTGCCACGTTTTCGTCGAAGGGGTAGTGGCTGCCGTCGAACATTATGCTGGTGAAACCTGCGTCTATGCAGGCTAGGCATTGTTCGTAGTTGCCGTGGTCTAGGTGGATTGCTACGGGCACGGTTATATTTAAGGCTTTGGCCATTTCTTTTGCCATTGCCGCGACGGTTGAAAAGCTTACCATGTATTTTGCGGCACCGCCGGTTACGCCTAGTATTACCGGGCTTTGTTGTTCTTCGGCGGTTGTTAGTACGGCCTTTGTCCATTCCAGGTTATTTATATTTATTTGTGCTACGGCGTACTTGCCTTGCACGGCTTTTTGCAGCATTTCTTTTGCGTTTACAATCTCTTTTGAGTTTACAATCATATTTTTGCCTCCAAAATCTTATTGGTGTCGCGGGCGATTACGAGTTCTTCGTTTGTTGGGACTACCAGCACCCGTACTTTTGCATTCGGGTTTGAGATATCCAGGGCTTTGCCGCGCTTTTTATTTTCCTCCGGGTTGATGCTTACGCCAAACCAAGTCAAATATTCGCATACTTTGCCGCGGATAAAGGAATCGTTTTCGCCTATGCCGGCGGTAAAGATTACGGCGTCGAGGCCGTTCATTGCGGCGGTATAACGGCCGATGTAGCCCGCTACACGATATGCGAAGACTTCAAGGGCGTTTTGGGCTAGTTTATTGCCGCTTTCGGCTGCCGCGGCAAGGTCTCTAAAGTCGCTGCCTACCCCGCCGCTTAGGCCGAACATACCGGATTTTTTATTGAAGGAGTCCAGGACTTGCTGGGCGGTCAGGCCTTCTTTTTCCATTATAAATGTGATAACTGCCGGGTCGATATCGCCGCTTCTTGTGCCCATTGCTAGGCCCTCGAGGGGGGTGAGACCCATGGATGTGTCAACGGATTTTCCGCCATTTATGGCACAAACGCTTGCACCGTTACCTAGGTGGCAGGTTATAATTTTTAAGTCTTTGATTGGGCGGCCAAGTAGCTTTGCCCCTTCGGTGGATACATATTTATGGCTTGTGCCATGGAAGCCGTAGCGGCGGATTTTATGCTTGTCGTAAAGCGCGCTTTCGATTGCGTATAGGTATGCCTTTTCTGGCATTGTTTGATGGAATGCCGTGTCAAAGACTGCTACTTGAGGCACACCTGGCATGTGCTGTTTGCAGGCGCGTATCCCGATAAGGTTTGGCGGGTTGTGAAGGGGAGCCAGGTCTGCACAGTCTTCGATGGCTTTTTCTACTTTATCGTCTATAAGAATGGACTCGGTGAAGGTTTCGCCCCCATGTACAACGCGGTGGCCGATTGCGTTGATTTCGTCTTTTGACTTGATTACGCCGTGGTTTGCGTCAAGCAATGCTTCAAGTAGTACAGACATTGCTGCCGCGTGGTCTGCCATTTGTGGACTTGCTTCGTACTTGCCCTCGGGGCGTTCGTGGACTAGGCGGCCGTCTATGCCGATTCTTTCGCATAGGCCTTTGGCCAACACACTCTCGTCTTTCATGTTAAGCAGCTGGTACTTTAGTGATGACGAGCCGCAGTTGATTACCAGTACGTTCATTTAAAATCCTCCTATGGTTTAAAAATTAGGTTTATATGTTTCGTAGTTAAGGAATAATAGCGATTTCGTCTAAAGCTTAATCGCAACGTCTCTTTACTTGCCTTGGGCTTGGACTGCTGTTATTGCTATAACGCCTACAATATCTTCAGCCGAGCAACCCCTGGAAAGGTCGTTTACCGGCTTCGAGATACCTTGGGTTATAGGCCCTAGAGCGTCGGCCTTGGCTAGGCGCTCTACTAATTTGTACGCAATATTGCCCGCGTCAAGGTCTGGGAAGATTAGTACATTGGCACTACCTGCAACCGGATTACCTGGGGCTTTGCTTGCACCTATTGACGGTACAATTGCCGCATCTAGCTGGAACTCGCCGTCGGCCTTGATATCCGGTGCTATTTCTTTAAGAATCTTTGCCGCCTCAACTACTTTATCAACATCGGCGTGTTTTGCACTGCCCTTTGTGGAATGGGAAAGCAGTGCCACAACCGCCTGGGTCCCAGTAAGTGCCTCAAAGGACTCTGCCGAACTTTTTGCGATTTGAGCAAGTTCTTCGGAGTTTGGATTTTGCACCAGGCCACAATCCGAAAATACAAATACCCCATCTGCGCCGTATTCGCACTGGGGTACCACCATAACAAAAAAAGACGACACCAACGATATCCCGGGTGCTGTCTTTAATATTTGCAAGCTTGGCCTAAGCACATCTGCTGTGGAGTATACAGAACCTGCAACCATGCCGTCCGCGATGCCTTCTTTTACTAGCATACAGCCTAGATACATTGGGCTGGTTGTTAGTAGATTGTAGGCTTCTTCTATGGTCATTCCTTTGGATTTGCGTAAATCCGCAAGCTTTGCCGAAAGCTGGCTTATTAGGCCACAGTCTGCTTGGTTTGGGTCTACAAAAGATGCAGCTGAAACATCCAGCCCTTCGGCTTTTGCCAGCGATTCGATTTCGGCCTTATCGCCTATGAGTACGATTTTGGCAAGGCCTTCCGCAAGCACTTGGTGTGCTGCCGTAAGATTGCGCGGCTCTGTTGATTCCGGCAGGACAATGGTCTTTTGTTTGGATTTTGCACGTTGTTTTACACTGTCCAAAAAACTCATGAAAATCTCTCCTTTTGTATTCTTCTGTCTGTAATTTTCATGAAAAGTGTAGCTTATGGGTGTTGTAAAGTCAAACCACCATGTGAATCTAAGTTAACATAGGCTTACAGTGGCAAGAACCACGGAAGCGGGTTAGAGCCTAATAAGTGCACATGTGACCGCTGATGTTGTAAAGCCTTTGGCGGAGAAAATGCCGTCTGCCTTCGGATTGTCATCCGGGCATACGGCGTTCGCACAATCGCTACGCGATTCTACTCAATATTTTCCCATCGCCAGAGTCTTCACAACGCCTGCACAGGTGCACTTATTAGGCTCTAACCCGCTTCCGCTGCCTACCACTAGCAAGGCTATATGAAAGCGCAGCTTCGCAGTGTATTGTAATCGCTAAGCTTCAAAGTCGCCAAGAGGCGGTGAGGATTTTTGTCGTAAGACAAGATTTAGTGTTTCTTTATATGTGGAAAGGCAAACAAAGGGAATGGGCGATTTGTTGTTGTTTTGCGCTGCCAAGCGGCGCATTATAACCTTTCCCCAAAATGGAAAAACCCCAAATTCCGGGGATTATTGCATGTCAGCAACAGACATTGGATATATATACCAACGCCGATGCCGCAATAACATTATATAGCGGATGCAATACAGCGCATGCATAGCGCGCAAGCAGCCTATGTTTTTCATATAGCCTTACATGCGGTAGACAGCGAAAGCGGGTTGGAGGCTTTTTTCGCACGCTGTGTAGGCGTTGTGAAGACTCTGGCGACGGAAAAACGCCGTATGCCCGGATGAAAATCCGAGGCAGACGGCATTTTCCCCGCCAGCGGCTTTACAACATCAGCCGAAACATGTGCGAAAAAAGCCTCCAACCCGCTTTCGCGGTTTTCGCCACTATAAGCTCTATAACAAACTAGCCTAACGCAGGCAAACAGCTTGACAACCACGCCAAACATGATATTATTCCTTTCGACAATTGAATACAAACATCAAGAGAGGTGGAGGGATCAGGGCCCTGTGAAACCCAGCAACCGGCGCAATGCACGGTGCTAATTCCCCCGGTGATTACGCAAAATGCATGCAAAATTACCGGAAGATGCGCTTCGTATATACGAAGAAACCTAAAGCCCTGTGAAGAGGGCTTATTTTTTTTAAATTACAGGAGGAAGAAAAATGTACCTATTTACATCTGAATCAGTAACAGAAGGCCATCCCGACAAGATTTGCGACCAAATCTCTGACGCGGTACTTGACGCAATTTTAGCCAAGGACCCACTTGCCCGTGTGGCCTGCGAAGTTTGTACAACCACCGGTATGGTGCTTGTAATGGGCGAGATTACCACAAACTGCTATGTTGACATCGAAAAAGTAGCAAGGGAAACTATCAGGGAAATCGGTTATACCAGCGGGGACATGGGCTTTGATGCCGATGCTTGCGCGGTGCTTGTTACTTTAAGCGGCCAGTCACCGGACATTGCGCAGGGGGTTAACGCTTCCCTTGAGTCTCGTGATAAAGGCGAGGCCGACACCGGTGCCGGTGACCAGGGCATGATGTTTGGTTATGCCTGTGACGAAACGCCAGAGCTTATGCCCCTTCCAATATCACTTTCACACAAGCTGGCGCATCGTCTTGCCCAGGTTCGCAAAGACGGCACTCTTGATTATCTGCGGCCAGATGGTAAGGCACAGGTTACAGTAAAATACGACAGCGATAAAAGGCCTGTTGGCGTAAGCGCGGTTGTAGTTTCCACCCAACACAGCGAAAATGTTACCCAAGAGCAAATTAGGGCGGATATCAAGAAACATGTAATCGAAGCAGTTATCCCAACAGAGATGCTTGCGGACGATACCCAGTATTTTATCAACCCTACGGGGCGTTTTGTAATCGGCGGGCCTGTGGGCGATAGCGGCCTTACGGGGCGTAAAATAATTGTGGATACCTATGGCGGGTATGCATCCCATGGGGGCGGGGCGTTTTCTGGCAAAGACCCTACTAAGGTTGACCGCTCTGCGGCATATATGGTGCGTTATATTGCTAAAAATATTGTTGCGGCAGGCCTTGCGCGCCACTGCGAAATTGAGGTTGCCTATGCAATTGGCGTTGCTAAACCTGTTTCTGTGCATGTAAATACCAAGGGCACCGGGAAAATTGCCGATGAGAAAATTGTAGAACTTATTGATAAACACTTTGACCTACGCCCAGCGGCAATTATTAAACATTTCGACCTTCAAAGGCCTATTTACAAGCAGGTTGCGGCTTACGGGCATCTTGGCCGCGCCGACCTTGATTTGCCTTGGGAACGTACAGATATGGCTGAGACTTTGCGTTTGGCGCAGTAAAACCAGTATAAAACTGAATACAGCTTCTAATATGTAATAGGTTATTCCTAGTTTCAAACAGACTAGTTCAAGCAGAAACCCACCTAAGATTTCAAAGATTTAGGTGGGTTTCTGCATGTATACGATATTATCGGTTATAATGGGTGAGAAAACACTATAAGAAGCTGCATTCAACCTTGCCGCCACCGCCTTGGCACGCCATTTTTCCGCCACTTTTCGTTGCCACTTCCTTGCTTGCCATATTGGCAAGCTGCGTCAGTGCCGCCTCAATTGGCGAAAAACTGCCGCACCAATTCGGTGGCGTCAAAGTTGAATGCAGCTTCTAAGTTTCCCAGAGGAGAGGGTATCGAATGAAAAGTAATAAAATGAACTATGCAATACCACTGATAGTGTCACTTGCAGCAGTCTTGCTGGTTGCGGGTGTATGGTTTTTTGTGCTACGCGACACAGATGCGGCGATAATACCCCGCGAGGGTGCCGACACAGATACTGGAGCCGACTATAATAATGGCGAACAGCTAAGCGAACCATCATATGATGACGATGAAACATCCGACACAGACAATGATGGGTATCAAGGTTATGCTTACGATAGCCCACCCAGCGACCTTACCCTAACATGGGTTGCACCGCCCCAGTTTGACGAGATAGGTCATCCAAGTGATGGCATGATGGCAGTAAGAGTTGGCGACCAATGGGGCTTTATCAACATGCAGGGGGAAGAAATAGTCCCGCCGCGCTATACCAATGTCATATCTTTTTTCGAAGGTATAGCCATGGTTAATATTAATGCCCAGCCTAACGAGTGGGGCAACCCGGTTGGCGGCCAGTGGGGCTTTATTGATACCCAGGGCAATGAAGTTGTCCCCCCTGCCTATAATATTATGACTCAGCCTAGAAACGGCCTGTCCTTTTTTATGGAGGGCGGCACCCAAGACGAATGGGGCGGCTGGTATGGCGGTGTGTGGGGTGCAGTGGACGCAGCCGGAAATATTGTAATAGAGCCGATATACGGGACTCTTAATTATTTCGAGCATGGACTTATAGCCTTTAGGTATTCTAATTATGGGCTATGGGGTTTTATGGATACAAGCGGCAATATACTGGCCCAGCCCCAGTTTACAGAAACCCGCCCCATTGGCTGGCTTGAATCAGGCATGGCTGCTGTAAGACTAGGCGGCGAAATACACGGCTGGGAAGTAATAGGGGGCGCATGGGGTGTTATTGGCCCCGATGGGGAGATGGCAATAGAGGCCATCTATGACAATATTATTGCAATATGCGACGACTGGTTTGCAGTGCAAATAGATGGCACATTAACAGACTATGGCATGATGACAGGCGGATTATGGGGTTTTGTGGACGCAACAGGCCAAGAGCTTGTGGCACCAATGTTTAGCTCTGCTACGGGCGGCCTCTTTGATAACATTGCAATGGTGTCCATAGATAATTACTGGGGGGCGGCAGACCGTTATGGCAATATGATTATCCCTGCAATTTACGCTGGGCTTGGGCATATAGCCCATGGATTGGTGGCGGTACGCACAGGTGAAGTAAGCCAATACGGCGGCATTGTAGGCGGCAATATGGGCATAATTGAAATTGCGACAGGCCACATATTGATACCACCCCAATACTATGACGAGATTCATATCCTGGGCGAGAATCTTTTGGCAATGAGAGTAGGTTCAAGCATCGGCGATTGGGGCGGATTTGTAGGCGGCACATGGGGGCTTATGGATATATCTGGCAACCACATCGTAGAGCCCAGGTTTGACCAAATTTCATACGAACCAGATGACAGCCTAATACGTGTACACGAAGGTGGCACCCTTACAGAATGGGGCGGATTTGAAGGCGGCGGATGGGGCTTTATAGACCATGCAGGCCAAGTAGTAATCCCCACAGAGTACGACGCGCTTTGGACTTCTACATCGGGGCTTGTGTCGTTTATGTTAGACGGCAGCTTCGTTGGCGGAGGGATAGTAGGCGGCAGGTGGGGAATCATGGACATGAGCGGCAATGTAATACTACCGCCAAACTTTGACATGGCAAGTGTGCTTTCAAGGGACATATTAGTCGTAATGGTTGACTCATCAATAGGCGAATGGGGAGAACGTGTAGGCGGCCGTTGGGGCTTATATGATGGCATGGGGCGAGTAATTGCAACGCCGCGCTATGACACAATTGGGTTTTTATATGAAGGATTGATATCTGTGTTGTACAATGGCATGTGGGGTATTGCACGGGTTGACTAGGGCGTGTTCCCACTAACGACAATAGCCAGATTTTGCGGTAATTTTGTGCCGATTGAGGAGGTGCTGACGACGCTTGCCCGGAGGCAAGCTAGGAA
>Ga0123355_10009024_pt1 | contig 15111 bp, 8 predicted proteins | sample TergutEmb28metaG_3_FD_89872 | JGI IMG/M metagenome (GOLD analysis project Ga0123355, IMG submission 89872) | Embiratermes neotenicus P1 segment gut microbial communities from Petit-Saut dam, French Guiana - Emb289 P1 | ecosystem: Host-associated > Arthropoda: Insects > Digestive system > Gut ...
AGAAGTGTGTGGAGTCCCAAGGGAACTACTTTGAGGGTGATTAGGTGTCCAACGCTCCAAGTAAGCCAGTTTCTTTTTCCCGGCCAAAGGTCGGATACTTTTCTAACAGACCACGTACACTAACAGAAATTATTTACTCCGTGTATTAAAAGAAATGAACATTAACCACTATAGCACACATACATGGATAACAACCGCATTTGCCTCCTTGTCCGTGTAGTGTACTTTGATATTTGGTAGACATACTGCATACTTAAGTCAGCGGTTTATCATGTTGCACAGTAAACAGGCTATACTCACTACAAAATCTAGTGCTGTTTTAAAGACATCCTGTAACTTAATGAGTTACCTACGTATGTTGTGACGTATACATTTTGTATTACATGTAACTGTAAACAATTTTAGAACATTCACTTAACTCCACAATAATCTACGATCTTTCAACGTTCTTCTTACCCGCTTTCGTTACTGATCACTACCCAAGGGGTACATGAAGATGGGAATCCCAAAGAGGTACGTATCTGAGACACTGCACACAATGGGGCAAAAACATCTCGCAAAAAATTAGCCGGGGCCACGACAAGCTTCTCACGCATTTCATCTTGCGAGACTTGAGTCCCGCACAGCAGTGAGATTAACATTATTTGTCTTCTGAAATGTTACACCGTATCGACTGGTAAACAGTTACGGACGTTTCGGAGAAACAGTCATGGTCAAGCAGCCTACTTCAACTCAGTATTATCATCAGATTTTAAACTTGTTGTCTTCGTGCTTCACAATGATTTAATTAGATGCAACCCTTGCAATGTACAAAACTGCCTTGCATAGCAGTCACAGCCCACTTCAACAGTTACTCAGCCATACTGAACAGAACAATGCCTTGAACAATGCTACGTATACGCAAATAAATAGAAAACACAAATTAAAATTTAAGAAATATAATAAAACAGGATTATGCATTGGTCAGACTGGTTGAAATTCAGGACACGAAAAAGGGCAAGTGTTCTGTGCCATTAATTTAAAACAGGAGTTAAGAATTGTTACACACACGTCATTGTTGCGTCACAGAAAATACACGGACATGCTAATTACAGCATTTAAATACCTGCAGTAGGGCAACTGTACACTATTGCGTAGGCCTATGCACATACTTACACGTACAGAACCACGTATAAAAACAACACTTCTCCGACGAATACCACCTCATTAATGAGCACACAGTCTTCGACATACCGGTGAATGTTAACAACAGCGGTCCTTCACTATGCGTTCACATAAGCCAGCGTCATCCTATAACATCGTAATTCTACGGGCTACCTCCGGCTTGTGCTGATGTTTCGCAACCGCTGTGGATATTTCGAACAGGGAGTGCTGAGTTTACATATTACACTCGTAATAAGACACAGAAAAAAAAATATTTGAAGTAACCGTGAACAATGCTCAAGTTACTGGTGCCGTGTATGACTACAGGGGATAGTTTAAATAAGTTCTTGAATATGGCAAAATATTCAATAAAGTAGGTACAAAAGAAAATATTTGACTGACAGCTGTATTTCGATCCGGTAAACACGCTGTATCTGAAGTTATCATGGTCACCAAGAGCATAGAAATGGCAAACAAGACATCTAAAAAAATACTACATATTCAACTATAGGCACCTTGCCGCTCTTTTTGGAATGTAGATGGAGAGTGCGGGTCACAGCATATTCCTGCCTGCAACTCCGTAATTCCACTGAAAAAAAAGGTACTTATGTACTTAAACATGTAAAATTTCATTTAATTTACGTTACTGTGTTTAAAAACTACGCTACAGTGTAATCAATAATGATTCCATCAATGAGACTAGACTAACGTTAAAAATTACATGATTCGCCTGCCAAAGAAATATGACGTATCATAGGAAGGAAATTTCGCATTCAACTGCAGAGATATCCAATTCACACTCTAACACAAAACAGATTACAATCCAAAAACATTACAAAACTGTACAATCTTCTGAATGTTAAAAAATGGCTGTCAGTTCTACAACTGTAACTTCCGTTCGGTGGTTACTGAGGTTCAGGTGATGCGCTGGGAGTGGTGGTTTTGGGTTCGTTCTGGAATCTCTGGAACAAGGAGATCAAGTCCAGAAAACACACATTTGGAAGAAGGAATAGTCACTAACATAAAGGTAAAGGTAAAGTGATCCCGTTACAGGCCTGGTGTGGCCCAGAGGGTGGATAGAGGTATAGATCTACTCTTCCATGACCGCGGCACTAGAAGGGGGTGAGTGGTCAGCAGCACGCCCCGGCCGCACTTTACCCCCGGGAAAGACCCTATACCCAATTTACAGGAGGCTGGGTGAGCCCAGGGCCGGTCTGGACGGGCGGACAATCTCGTCCCCATCGGGATTCGATCCCGGACCCACCAGCCCGTAGTCAGTCGCTATACCGACTGAGCTACCCGGCCCACAGTCATTAACATAAACTAATGTAAAATTGAGGTATCTATAGCACAATTTCGGGGGGATAAAAATACCCGACATGGCATGTGTTGTGATTGTTTCTACGACATTTATCTGAAACTAATTCCAGCAAGAAATCAGCGAGACATCACAAACGCGCTTCCGTCTTGCCCGATATTTTTGTCCGATTTTAACAAATCCTGAAATGTATCGACAGCTTGTTAAAAAAAAACCCCTAATATAAAATTTCACTAAGTCCGTCTAGTGGGAGCCGAGTTCTTCCATGCGGACGGACACATTGGACCACACTTTTTGAGCTTTTTCGAATGTGCCTGAAAAGTAAATATAAGCCTGGCACAAGAGATTTGCTGCGTTCAGCCATTGTTCTTTTATCTCGCAAACCGTTACAGCTCTCTAACTGTGCTCGAAATAAAACGTGCGCTTCATTTGTAACTTTAGCTTTTGTCCGAAGCATTTTCCATTCGTACAAACGTACAGTCAGTTACGCCCGAAATGTGTGTATAGACATCCTCCGTCCGTCATGTAACGTACCCGTTATTGCCGGCCAACCCATCACAAAACTGGAATGTGGCAGTGCATTTTAGTAAAATTCTCCAACATACAAATTACGTACACAAACACAATGCGTTTTTTCCAGTTCGTATGGACGCAAGGATGGACCTGGTGAAGTTAATGGACGCTTTTTCAAGAGTCTGAATTGCGAATGAGACAGATATTACGGTCAATTTATAATGAGTCATGTTCTCGCATGTTAACAATCTGGGTTTAAACTCCGGTTAAATTCAAAGTTCTTCACTCAACGCGACATTTCGCAACGGAACATTTTCTTTAAAAAAAATCACCCATATCAGATTCGTTACATGGATTACTAACGAATGCTAAATCATTCGAAGAGCATAACCATTCACTGCCTTCCATATTTCATTCAAATCTTCCTACAAACTTCACTTCAAACGTTTGTAATCCTGTAAACTCTGCTCGCAACAATAAATCGCCATATAAACTACGAAACAAAGAACTACTTCCATGAAACACAATCCTCAGCTAATAATTTCTCAGCAAATAAGGCAATTTGCCGCCATTTTACAGAAACCATCAGCTGATCACTGTGTTCGCAAAATCCTTTCACTGATCCCTGTCCTAAGCCAGATGAATCCACTCCACACCCTAACACTTGATTTCTGTAACATCCACTGTTATGTTATCTTCCACCAACCCCCAGGTCGTCAGAGGGATCTCTTTCCTTCAGTTTTCAACCAAAATCCTTTCGACAATTAAACCAAACTGACTCACAAATCCGGTCTCCTGTCACAGGTGTGACTATTACCGTTTTAAAACAATCACAACATAAACAATACATCTGACTGGAAGTAAACATGAAGTTAGCTGACTCCACTTCTACTTCTTCGTTTGAGTAGCCAGCTGACAGTAAGACACATGGTGATTCTTTATCTGTTTCTCATAGCCTGTACATGTCGAAAGTAAACGTCTGTGAGGACTCTCAACAGTACGGTTAAAGAAACAGTGAAAACAGTACACCCCCCCCCAATATTTCTATCTCAGCTTGTGACAAAAGAAACATATGAGAATACATGTACCCAATATAACCAATTTTAAACCTACCTACAAATGTAGCCAGTACACTGCCAACATGATCAAAATACAGATCTCATAACAAATCAACATTTGAAGATTAAGACACCCCTTCCTTCAATCCCATAAACACCACGAATCACTAACCCAATGACACAGCGCCAAACCCGAGAAGCTTTCATTAATACTGTCATTAGTGTGAATACCTATGCATTAAAATAAGTTGTACTATGACACATTAATATAATACAATGCAATAATATATATATAATACATGCAATTTTAATAATATGTTATTAACGTAATGTAATACACACAATAAATAAGTATCTGGCTTTAAGAGAAGGCTACTAAATAGAGTATTACTGTCATCTGGGATGAGAAAATGCAGTCTTGAAGCGAAATGCCAACTTTTCCACATGAAAAACTGTCAATTCTGGGATACACATTAACTGCCAAATTGCAAGGATCAGATACCAGAAGACATCAACAGAGTAGCCAGATACTCGCACGAATTTAAACATCACAATCATTTACTGAAGTTCCTGTTATTTGGCTCAATAATTTTAAAATCGTTAGGCGCAAAAAAAATTGTGTTATTTACAATATTCATTTTACCGCCCTTAACAGTTTGCTGCCCGGAACCGCTCCACTACTTGCCATCCCCGGCTATGCCACTGACCACGAAGGCCATAAACCGCACATTACTAAACTACTCTGGCAACAAATAATTCACATTTCAAATAAATTGGTGTATTTGTAAAAATGCATTTAGCAGTAAGAGGGTTAAGTATACCCCGTTGTTACGACAATTGACAGGGAGCAATCACAATCACGTCACACATTTAGCTATAGCATAGGTTCCATAGACTGCCTCTCTACCAATATATTACATGGTTTGCAATCAGTTCAGTTTATAAAAGTGACACGTGAGATGCTGTAATAATGTCAGCCACAACAACCCTTAAATAAATCTATGAAGTCGTAAAATTACATAGAACCATCTCCATTAAACGTCTGAACTCCATGGCTACCACATTTAACTAGTTTGATGAAATTATGAAAAAGTTGATAACAGCATTCCTATCCAGGCCATTTTATGTACCATATAATTATATGACTCATATCAAAAGAGAAAGGTTCATGCAGTTACAAGTTTTCAGTTGGAAATTGTTTGTGCAGGTGGCACGATATGCAGATTTGGCAGTCTGCCTAGAACCGTTATGAATGTAAACGAACAAGTGGCACTGTTCGAAAACGATTATTTTTTTAGCTTTCCCTACTATGTAATATTTTCTTCCATATTTTATTAATACGTGATAAACGTGAAGTTTAGTCTACAAAAAATGAGCAATAACCCAAGCATGTTAACTGCCAAACACAAGTCAATTACATTCTAAAAAACGGAACACACATGTCAGTACATGACTAGATGATTAATGCAATTCAAAATCAACACGAATATTGTCACTAATTTACAAAAATGAAAAAATTATCAATACTGACATCTACAAAACGTGCGTAACTTTCAGTGACAGCTCTGTCCACTTGCCATGCCTTGGCCTAATTCCGAGAATATTTGGCACTCCTCTTTCAAAGTTCTGATTAGGCTCTCAAATTAGTTTCTTGTATCAAAACATTTAAGACTGATGAATGCCACAAAACTACCAAATTACGACGTGAAAATGTTGCGATATCGAATTGTGCAACACTCCACCAGACAAAAAAAAAGAGATGTTTACTCTTACGCGAGCACAATACGTACTTAAAAAGAATTCCGGAACACTGTAACATGAAAAGTCTGGAACACACACATGTATTTCAAAGAAATTTACTCGCTAACGACATTCTGACAAGTCCGTTCTAACTGCCAAGCAACACGCCAAGACCAAAACTGACAAAAGGGAAACATAACCATGCATCGTGCTGCAGCGAAGTATACAATATGCGGTTAAACACGAGATAAGTAACTTGAAGTCTTAACATACCTTGATATGATACGCCGTAAATGTGCTGGTAACCACCAACTTCTGATTAACACTGCTAAATTTCACAGTCACTGCGTAACTATTAAACAATAATGAAACAAGCCGACTAACCTCACACACCAAAGAATACGTCAGCGTCTCTATGTGGCCTTGCACAAGTCTGCCCGCCAGTGTGAGGTCGCCCGGACGAGAACACGAGGGGAGGTAGCCTCGCAAAGGGATACACATAATATTGCACGATCAATAACTCACGAGCTTTTCAGAACGCGTCCAACGAAATAGTTCCCTCTGTTCATTTAAACGTTATTATAAAACACACGCTGTCTGTATTTTGACATATTTGGCTCCAAAGAAATATATACTATGAACTCTTCGAATTGCCTTTCACAACTGGTGCAGAAAATATTCAGAAACCAAACATTCCATACAATATAAAACTCCCGCCACAAAATACTTGAAAATCGTACTGCCATACTTGAAGACCACGGCTTAAAAAGTCTATCACCAATATGATCGTAGTGTAGGGAACAGACTACACATTTGGGCATCCCACTGAATTAAAAACTTGACTTCAGAAGCGAACTAAGCATTGATTAGATTACATCTACGTCTTAATCACTACTGAATCAAAAATTACCCCTAAGGCAACATAAACTTCTACTCTTCAAATTAGTTCTCAAAATGACACACACATTACAAGTAAAAAATAATTTATATAATTTTTGAGGACGGTTTGGAAAGATAGCAATGGCCGCAGTTGCTTTAATAATCACATGTATTTTAGGCACTACACTTGCAACAGGTACCAAAAAAGCTGCTTTCACCTTTCCTGAATTCCAGTACAAAGAATCCAGCAAAAACGTAAGTTAAATTGCTCTGCATTGGTAGTAAACAAAAACATATAGCTTTCTTACCTAATTTAAAACATCTGTTGAACATTTCTATTTCTGAGCATTCCATTTTTATAGGAAGTGGCATTCCGAGAATTTGAGTCTGCATGTGAGCAGAGTCCGACGTGTGCTCACATGAGTGGAATATCAAGAGTGAGATGTGTGCGGGAGTGTATTTCACCTTCCTGTTATCAAGACATTTATCAGTCAGATCAGGTAAGAAAAACCATGCATTTTGGGAGTAACTGGACACTGTTGTGACTTGTTCGTTAGATAGATACACAGCTGAACATGAAGAGTCACAAAACAGAAGTGTCAGTCTGTGTATTTGTCTGGCCTCTGTCATTTCAGAAGTTTAAAAACTCCTCTCCTTGGGTGAACTGGTTGATGCAGAATTTTAATAGTTGGAGGCTGACTCAATTACTTGGTCACATTATTATCTCACTAATTCATCCAGGAACTGTAAACAGCTTTCTCAAATGCCATATTGATCACAGTGCAGGTTTAAATTTCTTCATATACATGTGATGTACTTGCGATCATGTGAAATGTGTTCTTGATAGAAACTTCACTTTACCACATACATCATCATATTCAGCAATAATTTTTTCAATCATATGTCATAATACATGATGTTTTCAAATAAATAATTCAGCCAACTTCAGTCTTGCCTGCAGTTAGATTTATGTTTGTCTGAAAATCATAATTTATTTCCAGCTTGAAGAAGGAGAAATAGATGTTCGTCTGAATTCCTTTAAAGGATGTTTTGTGCAAAGAGCAAGTCGCCAGCGCCCGTGACGTCAAACCCTATTGCAGTTTGTAAAAAGTTTTTGGTAGGTCAAAGCTTGGAAAGAAGGAAATCAGTGGAGCACTTCAACACAGATGATACTGTGATAAATGTCAAATTCACACATTATCTAATACTTGTATTCAAGCAGGTATGAGATCCCATTTGCACTTTACAAAAGCAGTAGGATCCTTCGTCATGCACTGCAGCAGAACGTGAACCAATTACGACTCAAAAAATGAAACAGATGTACTTCAGTTTTAGATTTCCGTATGTGCTTTGTTTGTTACGATATGTAATGCCATGTTGTTTCATAAATAATTGCCAATGTCTCAGAACTTGCATTTTCATCTTCATGGTATAACACCTGTATGTCTATCCATATCTAGGTCCAGTTATGACTGTCAATATGAAATTCACCACCTGAATCATTTTCATGAAACTGTATAAAGAGACACTACATAGCCTTTTTCATTATTCATACATAGTAAACTGACACTGAGATCTGTATGTTGACATGTCCACAAAAAAAGAAATTACATTTTTTAAATAAAATATTTGCTTAATATTTAGTTCCAGTTCACATCATTGCCAGCACTTCCACACGTATTGAGTTCAAGTTCAAAACACACGTAAGAAGTGAAAAAGCACTCATGTTTGGCTTTGGAAATTAGTCATAAGGTACCAGATATTCATTTTTGCATATATTTTAAAGGAATGATGCATGTAGCAAGAATTCACAATCTCTCTTTCAACAATAAAATTATATCACATTTTTCAGTCAAACTTTTAGAGATATCCCTATAAATACATTTTATATATTTAGGCCACAAAGTAATTTACTACATGTTTAAGACAACCTGAATAATCTGTTTTATTTTCCAAAAAATTCTATTTATTTTGTAATTGTATCTTTTTCAGTTCAAATATGTTTTTCATAAACTATGCATTAAAATTTAAATATCCACTCCGCTCGACTACAGTATAATTTCAGTTCAATTCATTTACGATCAAAACATTTATTTTGGAGACGTGTAATTTTTAAAATGAGGTCCATCTGTCAGTTACAATAATGTTGGGACACCAGAATTTATCCCATCTTCTCCACGTGGGCTGTCCTTCCAAAAAGCTCAACTCTCTCATCTGATTGAAATGCATCAGCCTCTATTTAAATTTAGCTCTCCCTTGAACATGGAAAAGAAAACTGAACCATACCAATATTACTTCACATTTAAATCACTGCCCATTAAGAATGTGTACCTGCACATTTCTGTACTTAAAATTCATGACGTCTAAGCACATGCACACACACATGCACGTGCGCACACACACACACACTGCCCTCCATAATGTGTTACTTTCTTTTACTTCTGCAGACTATAACCTCCAGCAGAAATTACATTTGTTTATAAACAGTTGACATAAAAAAAATTGAAAATTTTTCCTTGAGAGACAACAGGGCGAAATTCTGTCATTTAAACCTGTTTTATCTTACCATTTAAATCCCTGCAGTTTGATAGTATCTGATTAGTTAATGTATATACTGTACCCTGCCTTACACATTGTTGCAGTATGTGATGTATAGCAGAATAGATTTAAGTTTATTACTTTGTCATGTGTGGCAAAGAGATGAGTTAAAACATGAGAATGTACTTCAGAATGATGCTGTACTGGACCACTACCTTACATTCAAGTTCATGGTTCAATGTTAGTTGTACTAGTTAAATGTACATTTTCAAATAAGCTCATAAATGTAGATTCATGTTCAATTGGTCAAGATTAGGTTCTTAATTACTGTGCTTACATTAACCTTATTGGGTATACGTAGGTCATTTCAAAAGTTCTGCACACTGTGTTTGCGTAGCCAGTAGGATGATGTAATTGTTCTGATTTTCATGACAGTTGTGAGCCAGACTTCAGTAAAGAACGCTGTGTGCATATTGGCAGGCTACGTGGTCCCTGTTCTGCAAAATGGAGCCTTGAAATGGAAGAAGAAACTAACTGGAGTCAGATCTTGTGCAGTGGCCAGCGATCATACATTAAAATTGAAACTTTGTGAGAAAAAAACCCAACTGAAATTCATAATGCTTTACATGAAGTTTGCAGGGATAGTGTAGTGGATCATAGCATGGTGTCACGGTGGGCATCTCTTTTCCGTGAAGGTGTGGTAAGCATCCAAGATGACCCAAGAAGCGGGCGGCCAGTAATAGCAACAGACGACACATCTGTGGTTATTGTCAGCACCCTGTTGGAAGAAGATCAGTGCATATCATGTGAAGAAATTGCACATGAAGCAAACATGTCAACCGCCTCCGTTTTCAGAATTGTGGCTCAAACATTGCAGAAGAGAAAAGTCGCTGCAAAGTCGGTTCTGCATCAGCTGAGCGAAGAACAGAAAGCAACTCATAAGAGAGTCGCAGAAGAACTGCTGCGGCGCAACGAGGCAGAAGGTGAGCAGTTTTTGAACAAAATTATTGCCATAGATGAAACATGGATACAAGATTTTGAACCACAACTGAAATCTTAGTCCTCTCTGTGGAAGCATGCAACTTCTCACCCGAAAAAATGTCGCTGCCCACAATCGAAAGTTAAGCTCATGATGATTATGGCTTATGACAAGAATGGAGTGATAGCAACAGACAGAGTGCCTCCGGGGTCCATTGTAACAGCGGCATACTACAGGAAGTTTCTGCAAGATGTGTTTTGTGTCCAAAGATTCGCCAAAAAAGGTCCGCCATGTTCGCAGCCAGTGTCCTCAATTTGCATGATAACGCACCGCCTCATGCCTTAGGTGCAGTATCAGAAATTTTGGAAAAGTATGGATGGCAAGTGCTTCCCCACCTGCAGTACAGTCCTGACATGAGCCCACCAGACTTTGACTTGTTCCCAGAATTGAAGAAACCACTCTGTGGGAAAAGTTTCAGAAGCACTGAGGTGTCTAATGAGCTGACCTGAGTATGTACTCGTATTTTGTAAAATAAATTCATTTTTAAAGAGAAAACGTACAGTGTGCAGAACTTTTGAAATGACCCACATATTTCATCGTTGTAGATTATGGATTGGTGCTTGAACACTGACGAGGCATGCGGTGGCGCAGTTGGTTCAGGCACTGCGCTACAAGCTGGAAGGTCGTAGGTTTGATTCCCGATGGTGTCATTGGAATTTTTCATTGACATAATCCTTCTGGCCGCACTATGGCCCTCGGGTTGACTCAGCCACTAACAGAAATGAGTACCAGGAATATTTCCTGGGGGTAAAGGCAGTCAGTGCATATGGCTGACAACCTTACCACCCTCAAGTGCCGACTGTCTTGAAATCTGGGAGCCTCAACCTCCTGGAACCCTTAGGGCCTGTCCAGGCCTGTAATGGGATTGCTTGAACACTGATTCACAAAAAATGTGCCGAAACCAGTCATTTTCAACCACCTTTAAGTCCATGGTGTATATGACTACAATCTATTGTAAGAAATGACAAGAGCAAAAGCAAACTGCTATAACAAGAACTCTATTAACACAGGAAATGTTAACAAAAAATTCAACAGCAACATGTACTCAAAATCAGGAACACTTCACAATATTATTAGAACAATACAGATGATGAACGAAAGTATGTTGTACAATTTATATCATATATAAATGGTCTACATTTTCACTTATTTACTGCAACATTTTGCTTCTCTACAAGAATTTGGATGTTCATATGTAATCCACACAGAAGGTTCCTCAGTTATGCCACATTTGTCAGCAGTATGGATAATTGTTACATACAATGTATTTCCCTGTTTTATGTGTTGATGTCACACAAAAAGATTTTACACTTTATAACCTTAAATTTGGATAAATCATATAAAAAACAAGCTATGCCTCATTTTGCTGGATGTCACATTAATATATTATAAGAACTTGTCTTCTGAAGAGTCTGACAGCATATTCCAGTGACCATTAGTCCTAATGTTCTATGTTTGCCATTTTATAACTAAATTATTTAAAAAATAAAGAGTTGAGTCCATAAGCCTCTAATTTCGTATCTAGAATATATGTATGTATACTAAGCAGATCTGTTGTTTCAAGCTGTGAAATAAAATATTTATTACAGTACTAATATTCCAGGTTTTTTGCTTACTTTTCCAGTGACTGGATAATCTAAACAGAAGACAGGACCTTGTAACTGGTATTACAAATAGACATTTTGAGAAATCATTGGTAAATTTAGTGAATTCAGTTACAAGAAGCATGAATAACTCTCTGACTGTTAGCATTAAATGTTGTAAACAATGTTTTTCTTGTACTCCACATTAATGTTACATACTGAGATACTGTTATTACTGACATAATGGCGCCTCTTTATCTAAATCTCATGACCACACGGTTGCATACTAGAAGTAGGTAAGAAACTGCACACACTATTCGGTTGTGGTAAGTACTTACACATACAGCTTATACTCAATTATATATAAATTTCCTACTTTGTGTTCTAACACACATTAAACTAACTGAATGTTATGTTACAAACAAAATTTCAGTAATTTTTGTTATGAGGCACAGTAGGCTAATTGGAGGATGCATCTCATTTTAATAGTTTCATGACTATAATTTTCAACAGCCTTGTTTTTCACACAGCCTAAAAAGAAGAAATGTCAATACAAAATTCTAGTTTACTTACACATTACAGAATAAGGACATACAAATTCTGTTACTGCAAGAATTATGCCAGTAAATGAGGTGCAATAATTCTATTTATATTTGTAATAAATAAATCAATTTAAATGAACCTTTCACAAAAAAAAAAAAATACATCACTACTTACAACACAGAACATATCCATTAATATCACTGAAATAAACCCAATATGAAAGAAGTGATATATGAAAACACACATAAGGTACACCAGCATTCCAGTCGTGGACTTAAAATCAAAATTGGACTTGTGGCAGATATTGCCTCAGTGCTTTGCAGGTGTCTTCAGACAAGTAGATTCCACTTTCAAGGAGCTGTTTGTAAAGATATTATGTTAATGTAATATTCAGTTCTAATTTATTATAAAAGTGACTTATGCCTAAATATGGTCAACAACTTTACCTGTTTTGTATTCATTTATATCAGGTAAAAATATTTTGTTGCAAAGCTAATCAGTGCAGTATGCTCAGTATCATTATACATTGCCCTTCCTCTCATGTTATTAAATATTAGCCATGTAAAAAATTGTTTCAAATAAGGATTATACATATAATTTAATGAAACCTGTATTTTAAATCATGCACTAATTTCTTGTGAACTGTGCAGTTGTTGAGATATAGCATTGCGGTCGGTTTCAACTTCATGTTAAGTAAACTGGAACAATGTGTGCCACAATTAAGTTTGCCCACACAATTCAGTGCCAAATTTCATCAAAATCTGTAGTGTAATATTCGACATGACTGTCATGGCAGATTCAACTGCCCCTGAATGCATTAACATGAAAAAAGTATAAATATTTGAGGTTTTCACAGAGGTGTGTTTACAGATTAATTGACTGGTTTGTGACAATGTGGAGACATATAGGTGGATACCAACATTTTGGAGGAAACTGCTGTATCCAGTCTCTAGGGTCTCTGAGCAGGGCACAGTTGTGGCAAGTTATGCAGGCAGGTTGCAAGGATTGTCCGTGGGAGGGAGCGAGGAGATGAAATTTGGTCCAGGTCTATGAGAATGTAGGAAAGAAAGAGTGAGGATATAAAATGGCCATCTAGGGAACCACAATTTTTCTGTCAGTGAGGGGTAAGAAAAAAGAAAAAAATCCATATTACAAGAAAATTTGCCTCTGTCAAAGTGAGATATTACACTTTTTGAGAAGGAATTAGAGGAAGCCACTGTTGATAGCCCTTTGCTCTGTGCACCTTCCATAAACCTCCTTAATTTAAGTGATCTTTGAATATTTTTGGTTGATATTAACATCATTATATATAAATAATACTGTATGCTTTCTTCTGGGTAATTCCCTGGTGTCTGAATTTTATATGCCAATGTTTCGGAACACTGTCTGTTCCGAAACGCTGGCATACAAAATTAAGATGCCGGGGAATTAACCAGAAGAAAGCATAAAACATTCAGAACAAGGCAAAAGTTTGAAATCAAGAATAAATAATACTGTCTAAGGGAAACATGTTTCTGTTATACATACCTTGAAATGCCTCTTAGTATTTTTATAATATTCTTTCACTTTTAAATAATGAAAACATAATATATGTTTTTATAATATTCTTTCCCTTTTAAATAATGAAAACATGATAATCACCAAATCCCTGAAAATATCTGCTCAGGAATGCATAATTCTCCTCCTTATTAAAGTGTCCAGAAAAGTTTTCAAATTACAGATTTCCATGGAAACCACCACCATATAAATCAAAGTGTATAAGCATGAATTTGATTTAGTATTGGTTTCCTTATAATTTTCCAAGAAGCTCCCTAATTAGGAAAAGTAATGGCACATCTGACTATCAAATTAAAACAGTCTGTATTATACATATGACGTAACTGTTCACATCATACACACCCCAGTCATGATTTGTTGGACCAGCTCCTTCGTACTGGATGTCACAGTGGTTAAATCACAATTCAGAAACATGTTAGCCACTGCCATAAGAGTCTCAGAAAGCAAAGATGGGCACAACGCTCTCTCCTTTTTGAAGACTAAACGAACCATTTTAAACCTGCAAACATGTGTGATAAAAACAAGCAGTTTAACATACAAAACTGGTTTCTTGTTTATAGTTCACAAATACAAAGGTGGGCTGACAAGTTTTGTCTCTGGCTAAATAAAAAATGGAGATATTTGAGTGAAAAAAAATACCTTTAACCTTTATTTACAATTGTGCATCATCACTTTTCCACACAATTTCTTTCAATTTCAATACACTTTACCAGCATTTATCAAGTTTTTAGATCATGTCCGAAACCGCTTCCTCTTGCTTAAATGGCTATACCCAACGTCTCACTGTGACATCAACACATTTATCCCCATACACTGCCTGCATATGACAATGAATGTCAATGGGAGGAATTTTTTCCTGCATTCAAGAACTCAGTAACGGCATGCTGTTTGAACTGCATGTCCTTACAGTCTTCTGTTTCAACTGGCACTGAACCAGAGTAATGGATAGCTGTGGGTTCAATTACACATGGTGTAGAGGAAATATCACTTGACTGTGTGGACCTGGTTTTATCCAGTTTTCATTACTCTAATAAAAATGTGACAGACAAGGCAAAACTTTTCAGCCTATCCTCATACATATATACAGGGTGTCCCAGGAGGAATGTGCCAGACTTCGGGAGAGTGTTCCTTATGTTAAAGTATACCGATATAACCCAAAACACCTATATCCAAAGTTGAACGGTTATGGAGATAATGGCC
>Ga0123355_10009025_pt1 | contig 15111 bp, 9 predicted proteins | sample TergutEmb28metaG_3_FD_89872 | JGI IMG/M metagenome (GOLD analysis project Ga0123355, IMG submission 89872) | Embiratermes neotenicus P1 segment gut microbial communities from Petit-Saut dam, French Guiana - Emb289 P1 | ecosystem: Host-associated > Arthropoda: Insects > Digestive system > Gut ...
AAATAAGAAGTATCCGTCAAAGCCGTGTCGTGTTTGTGCTGCACATAAGAAGAGGAAAGAAACACGATACATATGCTCCTTTTGCACTGTGCCTCTACACAAAGGAGAATGCTTCGAGAGGTAACATACCCTGAAACACTACTAGAATACCTGGTGAGTACAGAAATAAAATTCTAACTAAATATGTTTATATTGAGAAAAGTTATGTTCATGTAAAGGGACTCGTACGGTACTATGGAGTTGTAAGGTTAAAGGTCCAGTTGAGAGTTTAAATGTCCGGTCCACGAGGGGTGGGCAGTGTTCACAGCTGTCGGGCGCCAATGTGTTAACACACTTTCACTTTCCTTATATGAAGCGAACAAGTGACTGATCTGACATATGGAAGTTCTTTTTTATACGCATGTAAAAACTATATTCAATGGTCGCAAACAACCTCCAATCTCATGCACTATATGATACACTGGTCTTTCTGCTGAATATGTGCCAGTGCATTACAGTTTCATTGCCACAATGGTCAAAACTCGATGTGCCCAAATAACAGGGCTGGGAACATGCATTACAGTATAGTGGGATCCAAAGTACTGCTGATAAAAACTAAAATGTAAAAGACACATATTTTTTTGGATTTAAACCATCATTGTACGTTGAAAATTTAACTGTTTCCTTAACCTGCAGACATAACCATCATGTGTAAGAATGGAAATTCTGTTTGAATTGCTCTGGACCTTACCATGATCTCTTACACACATCAATAAACTTATAAGTAAAATCCGACAACACTTAGTATGGAAACAGACAATAAGAAGCACATGTACAACAGCACATATTAACTGAACCCGTTTAGGAAGTCCACAAGTACCCAGGAAATAAAAATTCGGTACATAAGCACAAGTTCCCAGGTGGTTGTCTGGGATATAGCTGTGACAACATACAGGGGGAAAAGCACAAGTGTACGAAGGAACCGCTTCACTGTACAGGAATGTTTTATGTTCAATCAGTTATACTTTTTGGTATTTAACAGCTTTATTTAATGCAAAATCATAATACTTAATCACTCAATTAGTGAATTAAATATAAAATTCGTTTTATTCTGTGAATAATCGACAGCTGACTATTATGGGATATTGGCAAGGTAATCTTTTACACTGGATGGGTCAAGTCTCCTGAAACCTTGCGCATCACAGATTCCAACCTCAATATTATCTGCTGTCATCTGCCCTTCAAATCCTTCTTTCAAAGTCAGAATTGCAGTATGAACAGCATCATCCAATTCCAAATCTTCACTGTACCTGCAACATCAAACCAAAGCATTGTGTGCTTGTAAAAATTAAGAAAATTTATACTAATATGTTGACACCCAGCAATTCTGCTGCTGGTTTACTTTTACGGACAGCAATTTTTATTGGGTCCCTAGCTGGTTTGCAGTATTTCACAGGAAATTAATGAAAAGCAAATAAACTATGAATTTGCAAAGTACCAAAAGCACCACCTGGTGACAGAAGGAAAAGCTATATGTTCAGAATAATCTTTGAAAGAGAAATGTTTTCTCTTGCCATGGTGTGTTGAAAACTGCAGTCTTGACAAAGCACTGGTGCATGAACAAGCATGGATACAAAGAGAATGCACAACATGCAATTACAGCATCACATGAGTTACCACACAACAATGATTTTATATGGTAGTAAAAATATTAACACTGGAACCTGAAGTAATCCTCTGGTGCAAACTCTAGCCTAATCCACTAGTCATATATTTTCCTATGTTTGCTTTTTCCCAAAGAAATGGATCAATGGTACAAAAAGCTATCCTCCCAGAGGCAGAATTGAGTTCAAATTTTCTGAAAAAGCTGAGAATATAGAAATATGCAGTTTTCAGAATACTAATTATTACATTGAACAATATACCTACCTTTTTTCAAGAAAGGTCTTGCCATTGATAAAGTTTTTACCCATGGCCGTTGCTTTCCACGCAAAGTATGCTCCAGATGGATCGCACTGGAAGAGGTACGGTCTCCCTTCATCCCACCCACATATCAGTAACGACACTCCAAATGGTCTCACACCCCTGCAATGTACAAAAGCATATAAAATTTAAACTTCTACTTAAGCCTAATGGAACATAAAACAATATTTGGAACAGAATTTGCAAACACTTTTAACCTACAATACACCAACCAATGCATGCCCTAACTAAAGAATTTGCAAACACTTTTAACCTATACTACATCAACCAATGAGTGCACTCAATAAAATCCCAAACTCCTACATGTTTCAGCACCAGAATGCCATCTGCAGAGAGTCTACTATAACAAAGGAATACTAAAATTCTAGATTACACAAAGTTGATACAAGTAAAGGCAATCAATACCTGGACTGGCATTTTGCTCTTGTATTCCTCTGTTCTACTAGACTCTCTGAGGATGGCACTCCAGTGCCAAAACATGTGGGAGTTTTGTACGGTTTGTACCTTACCGTATTTTATTGATCTGTTGGTTGATACAGTGAATGTAACAGTATACACAGTACAAGTAACATAAAACTTTTAACCCATTCTGTAAGGTTCTAACAATGGTGTATGACCATACAGCATTTAATCCGACAGCTACACAATTAACAACTAACATTTGTCACTTCATGTAGTGCCTCCTACATGTTTCAGCCTCTACTTGGCCATCCAAAAGGATGTCTCTAACAAAGGAATGCAAAAATGGCAGATCATCTTAAAGATGCGTTCTTTAACGAAATATGCAATTACTGCATTCAAAATACAATGTTTTCAATTAAAATTGCTAAAAATAATTAAAATATAGATTAATTACACATTTTTTTCACATAAATATTTTACATTTCCTGCGAATATCTATCAATCATTGCTGACACACATCTATATTATTACATCCTCTTCTTTTTGGGCGAGTTATCCCTGTGTTGTCGGCAGGTGCTTATACTATGGCGCATGATATAATCTGCCATTACTGTAGTCCTTTGTTAGGAGATATCAGCTTTGGTGGACTAGGAGTAGCGTGCTGGCCTTTAGTACCCAAGTTTGCGGGTTCAAACCCGGCCGAAGACGTCGGATTTTTAGGGCGAAAAAATTCTCAGCACGCCTTCCTTCGGAGGGCAAGTAAAGCCACTGGTCCCATGTCGTAGATTTGCGGCATGTAAAAGATCCCTAAAATTTACAAGGAAGTCAGAATTTAGGCAAAATTACTACCGGACATCTTTCTCGCCCACAGTGCCACCTTTCGCTGCTAGGATCTCTCGCGTCGTTGTGGACGGACGCACCTGGTGGCTAAAGTGGGAACGTCTAAAGACGGGGGAAAGCAATGGCAAACTACTCCCAAGTACGTGCCCAGGATGCAGTGTGCCAGAGCCATACCGGTCACAAGACTGGGCTCTGGTTCCTGCCAAGCCCGGCCTTCAAGGCTGAATACTAATGAATGAATGAATCCCTGAGGATGGCCATGTAGTGGACCAAAACATGTAGGAGGCACATCATAAGTGTCAAACAATTGTTTTTGTTCATGGTGCACTTATTGGATTAAATGCTGTATAATCAGTCTATTGCCAAGAATATGGAAAACACAAAAAATGGTATATGCCATAAGAACCCACAGACCTCTCGAAATTTTCAATCGTATGCACTATGTTTTGGGGAAAGTTTCAGTCCCTGTGTTCAGGCATACTTTTTCCAAAACGTCTTGTCACTATCTGAAGATTACGTACACTATAATTAAACCCAGACTAATGTCAAATTAGTAAATAACCTATTCCATTTAAGTACATTGCATTTTTCTAATACTAGATGTACGCAACTGCATTTGCACTCTTAATCAAAATTTTGTTTTTATACCAATGATGTTTGTTGAACACTGCCATCTTTTGCATGTAATGTTTTGTAGTAAAGTAAAACTGCACCTGAGTTTTAAGAAACCTGCTGTCTCTCTTATCGGTGAATCTCAAGATATTCGTTACAGACAAAAGTTCATGTTCACATACAACCATAGTGCGCCACAACTGACATAATTATAGTCAGAAGTTAACTTTCTAGTTCGAACAGACTGTTTACACTAGTGGTCCTACATATCTTCTGACAAACCCTTTGAAGAGCATTGTGGCTCCTTTGGACCCACCCCTAATCTTACAGTTCACAGCATAAATATCATTATTATTGGCATTTCAGTACAACGATTACTTACACAGTCACCCATAAACATTCTGCACATTTACACTATCAAATCACGGGCATTATGAACACATTTTATGCGCACTATACTTGTTACTGTGGGATGGGTAGCTCAGTCAGTATAGTGACTGACAACAGGCTGGACGGTCTGGGATCGAATCCCGGTGGGGACGAGATTTTCCGCATGTCCAAACTGGCACTGGGGCCCACCCAGTCTCCTGTAAAATGGGTACTGGGTCCTTCCCCGGGGTAAAGAGTGGCCAGGGCATGCTGCTGACCACTCACCCCCTTCTAGTGCCGCGGTCATGGAAGAGTAGAGCTATACCTCCACCCACCCTCTGGGCCACACCGGGCCTGTAACGGGATCACTTTTTTCACTTGTTACTGGTGTTAATGCATGTCAGGAACACCAAGTTGCCTCGTGGCCCAACAAAAGAAATTATTGTTTTCAAAACAAGTGCCACTGCAAAAACAAGAATCATGACCTACAATGGCTGAAGAACACGTGTGAAACCTTAAATTTATAATTTACCATAACATTGCTGAAATCTGCACGTCTGAAACCATGGCATTGTTCTTTCTCTACTTATGTCTCTATATCAGTGTCTCTGTATCTCTTCATTATTTTATTACTTTCTGCTGTACCCTAAATTAATACACAAACACACACAGCAGGAATTTAAATGTCTATATTCTGCACTCATACCCAGACTGGGTGTACTCCTGCATCACCATGGCAACACGCTGCACTAACTGCGCTGTTGGGATAGGCTCCCCATAAACCAGGAAGTACTGCTGTGCCATCTTCCTTGCCCTCTTCACTAGGAGACGATAATCTGGTCCCATCCCTGCACAAGTGATTCGGTCTCATAGAGTAATATCTGTACTAATTACCTGATAAAAATAAGATCAGGCATTACCTGACAGGTTTCTTGAGAAAAGTAAACAAAAATAACTTAATATGTTGTGTAGTTGACACACATTAATTTTTTGGGGGTTTTCTTTTTTGCCTTCTTACATGTACTGTATGTTAGTCATAAGCTTAATTTACTCATGCTTAGTTCTCGTCTTTCTTAAGACCAGGCATGGGAGGAATATGATTTCCTTCCATTTCTTCTTTGTTTATAACTGGACTCGCTAAGTGTTATGGCACGAGCAGTGTGTGTGGAGCAACACATGTAACAATAGCTGCCTTGTTCTGCAGCAGCAGTCTGCTGTGTATCTTGAACTGTGACCGAGCAGCAGCAAAACAAAGCTGGACAGTCAGTGAGTGCGAACGGTAATGAAGAGTCCACTGGTGAGAATTGTCGCTGATACACTTTAGTTGTAAATGCAATTACTCCATACTCTTACACAATAAAACTCCAATATATTCTACTTGGGGATTATTGAGAGAGTGCGCAGCCTGCCCGACTCCCTGTCTTAACCTGAGTTCCGAGATCCATCCCTCCTGGGAACAACATCTAAGATATGTTCCCCATTGGGTCCGGAATGGATACAACAAATAATCAACTTTCAATTTTACTTTCTACTTGACTTTAGATAACTTCTGTTTTAATAAACATAAACATTACTACAGACACTGTCCATCACCATGTACACTTTAAAACATAATACTTCAGGCACAGATACAGTTTCCAAAATGGTAAATTTGAGAAATGTCATTGTCCAAGGTACTGATTGTGTTTATTGTGACACAGCACACAGACTTATAACTACAAACTTATACTCACCACTATACACCATTCCTATGTGCTGCGTGATCATCTCAACCTTGTGAACACTGTGCTCTTCATACAGAATTGATTTGTGCTTGTTCTCAGTAGCAAGTACAACTCCATTTGAGGCTGTAAAAGAAATTATTTTGTCCAGTCTGAGCTAATATTTGCAAAAGCATGAAAACCTCTCCCTTAAGTACACAATATGCATGAAGCACCTTCTATCATATACTGTATAGCCAATGCACAACAGCCCAAACATTTTAACGTTCTTTGCAAACAATAAAATTAAAGTTATTTCCCAATGTTTTGACAGGTCATGTGTCTTCATCCTCAGGGCGAAGGAATTGGGGGGGGGGGCTACTTGACCCTTGAAGATTATGACACTAGAATCCTTACAGACAACAGAAACTATTCACCCAACAGCACATCATGTCCAAGACTTAAGCAACATCACTGTGGAAACCTAAAATCGCACAAAAAAAAAGTATGAAAGAAATAACATGGCAGGAAAACACCAACAAAGATCATGAAGAAACAGGCTGTGAGGATGAAGGTGGATGGACCTCAGGGCCTGGTACAAGGATGCAAGTTGCTACTGATGGTCCTAAAACCCTGTCTTCTACACGCAAAGTTTATTGTCTACTAACTAATCAAACAATTGCACTACTTTCTGCTCGTGTATAGTAACTGCACCTTTGATGCCAACAGATGGAGCACCAGCTGCAACAGCTGCCAACGCATACTCAATCTGGACCAGCTTCCCTGAAGGACTGTAAAACCATCAAAATCAAATCAAATTAGACACGGATAATTGCGTGTGTTAAAATGAGGTTATGTTTGCGAAAGATATTCCTATATACTTACACTACGAATCATGAAATAATTTCATAGTACTGAAATATCGTAGGGCATACACGTACATACATAATACCAAAAACCCGACGAATAATAACATTACAATGGAACCAGGCACTTAACCCTCTGTTTCATAAATACACTAACCCGGCCACATGTGTCATTTTTGTAAAGTTTAACTGCAGGAATGTGAAAAAAACCAACCGTTTAAATCCATAATACAAACAATAATTTACATACGTACCTAAATGTCGTCAATGAGAAACTATACCGTTCTGACGCCATGATCGCAGCAAGCAACTTCCTAACTTCAAAAACTCCAATTCATGTTCACACTACGAAGATGGCACCCATGAAAGTCGCTGATTGAGTCGTTCGATTGTAAAACACACGACTGTGAAGCACGGATAAACCGAACGAAAGAGGTCTGTGGACGTACGAGAATCTTCTGCTTGGCTATTGGTTGATTGTTGTCTCGTAATAAGATCAATTATTGTTATTGCATTTACCCCGAAAATAACGATTTATTTCTGCATACTGTTCAACAGTATTGATTTTTCCTTACTGCTATATCGGTGTCGTCTGATTTAGTAACAAATGCCTACTGCTCCAGATTCCAGGGCATCACCAATGTCTGATATTCCTTCAGAAAGCGGGTTTACGACATTATCTCTGCGGGACAAAGCATTAATTAGGAGAAATATTAATAGACATCATAATAGCAATTTCAGGTTCGTGCAACAGTAGGATATGTGTAAAATTCAAGTCTGGAATTTAATTCAATTACTAATACATCTCAAGAAGCACCTTTGTGAAATTATTGTACATTACGTTTTGCATTGGTATGAGGAGCATGTATTGTTATCTCTGTTTACCTGATGAGCATTAGGCTTATCATCTTACATTTTATAAAGATTTAGAGGTTCTCACGTTTGTTCTTTTTTAGAGCTGGTTATGTCCCTGTGCATGAGCAGTCGCTTCACAAAACTGGATTACGAGGCAGAAAGACATACGCTTTCTGGACACTGGTAATGTTGCTCTTCTTTCTTGCACTCGGAAATTTACTCCTCACCTTCATCATCTTGGGTGTACTTCGTCTTGGTCAGGGCATGGAAAGTCTTGAACTTGTACCAGAAAAGTCACTTGTCATGTTTTATGGGAATACAGACTTGGACAGGATATACAAACGTGATGGCAAGTTAGAAGGTTTTGATGAATGTCCTGTAGAAATAACAGGTGATAATGGTTCAGTTCATATTACTCTTGTAGACAAGGAAGGTCATGTGACTGAGCCCAAAATAAATGTTACTCTCAACAGCACCATAATAACTGGTGTTAATTCTTTTGATGTGCGTGATCCTGTAACGAATCATTCTGTTTTCTCAACCGGCTTCCCAAACTTTGGTCTTCCCCATGGTGTGAAGAAACTTGATATCAGGATGGCCCAAACTCGGCGAATTACAAGTCCTATTAATGCCAGTCTCTTCCTTCGTTCAGACTCATACACTCGACTTCGTGGTAGTGAAGGCACACACATGGAAGGTCGGGAGATCGTGTGGTCAGCAGATCAAGATATTTACCTCAAAAGTGTTAATGGGAGTGTGATTCTGAGTGGTCGTGAAGGTATTTCTGTTGATATTAAAAGTATCCCTGTTGCATCAGGTGATAAAGGAGGAAATCCAACCTCAGTGCAGTATAAAGTGTGTGTCTGTATGCCTGAGGGGAAAGTCTTTCGAGTTCCAGTTCCATTGGGTGGCAATAATGAGCATATCGGATGCCATAATGTGGATCTCTCATCCCACACCAATCCATGCATGTAACAAACCATAGCTCTATGTGTGCTATAGAATTCTAGTCACAATTTAACTTATGTTTAGAACAGCTAAAATTGGCTTCCATGTGACCTAACATTCTGTGTATGTGTCTAATATTTATAACATACTAGTTTACAGTATATAGTATAAAGTTGCCTGCTTCAAATACTTCAGTCTATATGTTGAGATTAGCAGTAACTGTAGTTGCCTCTGCACATGCCATGAAGGCATAGGGAGAAATAGAGGTATAGCTCTACTCATTCTTAACCTCAGCACAAAATGGTAATGGTCATCTTTACATCCCAGTCATTTTATCCCTAGGGAAAGAGCCCCTGATAAACATTGAATAGACTGGGTGGGCCCAACAGGTGGCCAATACACCTTGGAGGAAAGTTTCATGTCCGTCAGGAATAGAACAATGCCTTGGTTGTCCATTAACATACATTATAAATTAATGTTACAGCATTATATATATATACTTAACAGTAATGCAAGTACCAATTCAGTGAGTGTTTTGCACAAATCAAAACTTAAAGCCCTGCTGTCTGAACAGCAGGATAAACATACTGGTAGATCGTAACAGTTAGTGTTGTTCCTCCAGTTAGATGTTTGTAGGCAATTGAAAAATCTTATGTTTATTGGACCGTGCATCATCTTGGTAGATGAGTAAAGAGAGATCAGCTTGATGTCAGTTGCTTTCTTATTTCTTTATTTAATGCTCAACATGTTTCGGATGTTAATACATCCATCCTCAGGAGCTTGCAACTTATGTGCTGAGTTATTGAGTAGTGCTTCAACCTGCATATGGATACCACACCACCACAGCCATACCACAACGTAACACCAACACATATCCAACCAGATCAATATAACCCATGAAATAACTCAGCACATAAGTCGCAAGCTCCTGAGGATGGATGTATTAACATCCGAAACATGTTGAGCATTAAATAAATAATAAAGCAAGTTACATCAAGTTGGTCTCTCTTTACTCAACAATTGAAAAATATTTAAGCACAGTATTTTAAATATGTGAGTTTGAAGGTAAGATTCAACACACTGCTACAAAGAGGAGAAATATTTTGCTTGAGGTTCCATCTATAATCTAAGGTCATTAGACAAAAAACTTGAAATTAATAAGCTGTACCAAGGTCACTTTAGTCCCATGGATGGTGGAAATGATGCCCACTGTCAGCATAATGCTGTTCTGTGGTGCCTTGTGGCCTAAATCAGCCAGCCCAAAGCACCTGTTGCCAAAATTATCATGGATAATCACAGTCATTTTTTGTGAACAGGATGGCTAGGCAACTAGAGGAGAAATGGAGAATCATTCTGGAGGAGGAAAGTAACAGATCCTCTAATAGGTGTGAAGGGGTCAATCCATGGTCCCAATATAAATCTAACTGCTTTACAGCAGAACCCAAGCATTCAATCTTTCTCAGTGCTGAAGTCTGTCTGGACACAATCCTGAACGTTTCTCAACCACAACTAAACCTGACAGCCTGCTGCAATGAGTTCCACCCTCCTGCCCTTCCTCTTCCCAGGTCAGAAACTGAGAACAAATCTATGAATCAGGTTCCAAGGGAGGAATGTCACTGAGCTGTATGGCATCATATGTCAATCCATTGGCTACTGGCAATTTTCAAATTTTGGGATCTGTAGGTCTTCCTTGGATGTTGAGAGGAGTAGCAGCACATTACTAAAATATTACTACATAAAAGTCCAGTATCAGCACTAAAGAGTACATGTGAATAAAAAAACGAGTCACATTTTGTACAGGGCATATCTATTTTAATATGAATGAGCCTCTGCAACAGATGTTTAATATATTTTGAGTTATTTAATGATGCTGTCAGCTCGGTCTGTATAGTGTTAAATGGCACTAATTATTAAAAAATGGAATGGAAAGGATGTGGAAGTGGTTGTGGCCAAATCTGAGGTACTGTACTCATGTTTGCCTGTAGAGACTGAGGAAAACAAAAAGAAATTGGGATCATGTATGTCCTGGCTAGGATTTGAGCCAGACATCTCCAAAATACAATCAGAAGCACTACCAGATAAGCCAACTTGCTTGGCTGGCAGGACATACAAAATCAGCAAAATCTTTTAGATTTACTTTTAAGTATGTATGTGCCATTAAATATTAAGGTCATTTATGTATGTGTGTCTGTTTGTAGTGTAATGCACCAACTGTATTCTTGAAACATGTAACAAGTTACCAAAATGCATGCTGCCAATCATGTCAATAGTCAATGTATTCACAGTATTATGTTTTTTATGCATTGTGTACCAATACTGTAAACTGCATATTCAGATATGTAAATAAATTATGTACTATATCTTCAGAGATGAGTGATGACTTTTACATCCAATGTCTTTGATGGAAGCCTTTGGGGAACAGGATTGATGCTTGATGTTGGGCTGTAACATTGGAGTGTGTCACAGAGCAATATATGTGAATCATTATACTTGTTATATTCCTTCAATTAAGTGATGTTGCTGGGGAGGGCCAGCTTTGAATTTCTTGTAATAAAGAAGCTAAGCATTCAATCAAAGTATAATAACAATTATTAAAACTACTCTGTGACATAAAATTCCTAGATAGTAGTTTGAAGAAATCACTGTATTCAGTTACATTAATCCCTACCACACCAAAGCCATTTCATATACATCTGCTACTCTGAATGGTACTAGTGCACCCTTGTACAGGCACTGTGGCTCTGCGCAGGCCATACAGCCCATAGGGGAAGTAGAGGTATAGCTCTACTCTTTCTTGACCACAGCACTAGAAGGGGGTGAGGGCTCACCGTCATGCCCTGGCCGCTCTTTACCCCGGGAAAGACCCGGTACCCATTGTACAGGAGGCTGGGTGGGCCCCAGGGCTGGTCTGGACAGGTGCAGAAAATCTTGACGCCACCGGGATTCGATCCCCGAACCGTCCAGCCCATAATCAGTCACTATACTGACTACACTACCCGGCCCACTGAATGGTACTAGTGCTGTTGCCATTTCAGAAATTTACATGGTAGCCATGTTTGTCACAAATGCTGGTTCTTTCTCAGAAATCACCAAGAGACAACTAACATTATGATGAACTATTCTCCAACGGTATGTTAGTCATACAAATTTAAAAAAAGAGAGAGAGAGTGTCTACAATAGTAATGTCTCCATTTGGACAGGAGATGCACAGATACATGTAACTTGCCTGCCAACAGGATTCCAAAGAAGGAATTCTGGTTCTTCTGGAGACCTAAATATGGAAAATACACAAACATTTATATATATAGACTTTTTATTCAGGTGACTACACATTAAGTATAATATCAAAATACACAAATGAACATCACTTAATGGTAAAAAAAAACAACAATGATCCATTATACTGATAAAATAACAGTTACATCACAATCTAAACAAGTATTTCACAGCGGAACAGAAGAGATGCATCATACTGCAGTTACCAGTGACCTGAATAACATCTTGAATTGTTGCACCTAGTTATCAGACGTTTCCATAGCTTCATCTCCACCACCATCAGCCTCCATGTCATCTTCCTCCCCATCTTTCTTTTCTGGAGGTTTCTCATATGCCTTATCAAGAGGAGACACAACTACTCCATCCCACACTGACATCTCAGTTGCAATCCCTGAAAAAACACGTAAAGACACACACACTCAATATGGTCATGACCTAGAAACACGAACTCTCAACTACCGATAAGGTGAATACATTTAACTACGATGTATAATGTTATTTATCACCAAAAGCGTCAGTGTTGATTCACATCAATGGGGCTGACTGCCTGATCATTGCATGTAGTCACTGAAAGAACTTCTCATTTGTGATGTGGCACCAAAAGTTGAAGCTTTGACAAAAAGAAAATATAAACTGATGAGCACTGAACAGGAGTGGGAGTTTCCCTTCTATATAAATTATAACCTCTACATTGGTATTTGCAACAACAGCAGCAAAATTCCAAGAATGCCTTTACTGCCAACTGCTACTACAACAACAATGATGTGCAGACGTCCTTATAGGCTAACTTTAAAACCCACTGGGTACTAGCAGATGAAGTACCATGCAATGTGAGCTATAGGAGAACAGAAAGAGCTTTTGGAATCATATGTTATGAATCTATGAAAATGACACAAAGATATAGCAGTGGGGGCTGACCCATCACAAAACCATAGCACATGAGAGTGTCGTTAAAACTAAAGGGAGAGAATATCTCCACAGTGGCCCAGCTTAAATAATCATTTACTCCCCTGGGTGAAGTATGGCTTTCACCAAGCCACTTTTCATGAATCTCAGCATGACAATAAATTGTCCTGAATGTCTTCTATGACCAAGTTTATCAAAATCAGATGAATATACACACTATGGGGCAAAGTTTCATTGTCGCCCTTACATGAAGCATAACTTTTACTGCACCGATTTGCACAGAACTAATCGGTGCTCAGTGGCATTAGATGGAGATTTCCTACATCAGATGTCATCCAAATTAGTCAAGAAATGTGCAAAGCGCACAGAGAAATTCATTGGTGCCCCTAAGTAAAGTATGACTGCCACTGAGTGATTTTCACAGAACTCTGACAAACAGTTTAGATTCTGATATTAGGTCACTGACAGTAGGTCATGATCTCCAAATAAGACATTTTTTTACTTCATAAAAAATGCATAAGACTACAAAATTTATATTTTACGTAAGTTAAGCATATGTCTTAAACAAGAATAGCCTGCGTAGTTCTATAAACATCACATTATGCACTTGTATGCTTACAGCTATATGGTGTGGTTATGATTTACATGGTCTATTTTGCACAATTCTGAAATAGCACACCCTTATAATATAAGTAATAATTATAAAGAAATCTTATTATTTAAAGAAAGTTAAAATAATGCAATGTATGTTCATGCAGGGTCAAAAACCACAAAATTTCTATGGGGTAACTGGTCTTAATCTGCAAACCTTTATTTGTGCACTCCAGGAATGCCATCAATGCATAAATCAAAACCACACTCTACTTTTATCCAAGGAAAACAGGACATCTCTTGTAACTGAATTATGAGTGATAATTTAGCAAAATACTAAACAGTTGTTCTGAATCTTTAAGAGCTCACCTGTAAGAATGTTAGCAAACTTTAATTGAAAAGAACAAATTTCATTTGAAACTAAATTAATGTACTTAGTTTATGAACACTACTTAGAAATCATATGAAACATTATTATCTGGACAAGGCTTCAGTTAATAAAACTGAGAAGTTCAAATGTCCATACCCATGAGATTTTTAATCACAACAGTGTAAACATAAGTTACTCAAAATTCAAGAACCTTTAAATATTTCCTTAAAGTAAAATAGTTTGTTTATAATTACTATCATAACAAAACTTATAACACAAAAGATCCTGATGCATTAGATAATTAAAATTTATACTTCATTTGGTATATACTTACATGACACTGCATGTTTCCAGATGGGTAAAAACAGTGGGAGGGAAAAGAAAGAAGCATATCTCTATAGACAGCAGCATTTGTAAGTTACCTATTCTAATCATACCAATATTCTACACCTTCACAAATACACAACAGTTACACAACAAGTTAATATATAAAACAGTGTGTGTGTCCCTTCTATAGCCTCTCTGAGCACGGCAGCTCATCCAGAAAACCCGCATGACTGTTGCCGTGCCCAGAGACAATAAAAGGGACACCATGTACAACCATACACTACAGTAATGCATAAATAAACATGTACCTGCATGTCCTTCAAGACCCAAGATGCGCCTGTACCCACCATGAGCTAAGACTCTTAGTAGAGTTTGAGCTGTCAGACAAACCATGTCCTGCTGCTCAAGACTCATGGCTGTGTGGACTCTGATGTTTCCACCTTCACATGGATCTGAGATACCTGCAGGAGGACACATCTGGGTAATATGGTACCTCACAGTACAACTTTCACTAAATAAGTCTGTTTTTTAATCACACATGGTCCAACATGTTATTTAGGCCAAGAATAAAATGGGCCTACTACTTATGATTGTTCTACAATACTGAGTTCACCAAACCTGCACCCACAGTTTGGGAACTGTGACATGCTGACAGGACACACATTCCAAAGACAACTGGAGGCACCAAGTATCAAAGTTATGTCACAATGAGAACAAAGAACCAGTACACCACACATACCAGCTGATCCAGGAAGAAAGAGACCAGCTGCAAGAAGCTGTAAGACGCGACGATAAGCCTGGTTGATTGGCAGGGCCTGTCGACTAGGATTGTTCATAATAGAACTGTGGGCCTGTAAACAAACAGAAAGATTTTAAGTTATGATGAAATTTGGTATTACCCTCATTCACGTAATTTCAGAAAGTTGCGAAAACACGTTTCTTTTTTAATGATGAAACTAAACTAAACTAAACTCCGTGGCTTTAGTCCGCGAGCGAACTATACCGACAGAGCGGCCGCCGCCGGTAGGCGAAGTTAGTGCCAACTTTTTGCGGATAGAGGGGTGTCACGTGGTTGGCGCAACGAGTC
>Ga0123355_10009026_pt1 | contig 15111 bp, 8 predicted proteins | sample TergutEmb28metaG_3_FD_89872 | JGI IMG/M metagenome (GOLD analysis project Ga0123355, IMG submission 89872) | Embiratermes neotenicus P1 segment gut microbial communities from Petit-Saut dam, French Guiana - Emb289 P1 | ecosystem: Host-associated > Arthropoda: Insects > Digestive system > Gut ...
GACCTCACGAGGCTGAGTGGCCCCCGTTCCAGACCCACTACTACTCAGAAAATCTGGTAGCGCCGGGGATCGAACCCGGGACCTCTGTATCTGTAGCCAGAAACTCTGACCACTAGACCACAGCCTTTTGATAATATTTCGCTCAGGTCTTCTTAGGATGGGCAATGTTTCAGCCAAAAGTTGAAAAGGATATCAAAACACACATTTTATGTTCAGTAACTTTCTATCCAAGCATCGTGCCGTCTATGAGATAATTTAGAAAAATGCTGCAGATCAGGGTAGGCCACAGATGACAACCTAACACGGCGGATGCGGCACATTGCATGCTGGATGACTAATGCAAGAATGCAGATACACACTCAGAATGTGTAATACTTATTGCTTTTCCGAGGCAACAAATGTTGCACGAACGCAACTCAATGTTACGTTATATGTACATTGCCTGTCCTGCTCGTGAGTGAAACATAGTCCTCCCCATAATTATTACGAAAACAGTATATTTATGCTGCTTTAAGAACGCAATTCGCAACGCTTCTAATCTTCGCACACAGTTTCTTTCACATAACAAGAGCACAAGTTCTGATCTACAGCTAGTTTCCTTTGAATCTGTGTTGATGTTATAGCTCATGCCCTTGTTTCTAGCTTTTGTTTGTAAACAATGGCTGAACGGAAGAAAGCCTAGGCAAAGCAGCACATAGCTAGTTGCGTCACACCGCTACATCGGTTCGGAAGAGAGGGGGGGGGAGACCACGTGATCTAATGGCTGCGTCCCTACGTGTACACATGCTGTGCAATATATGTTTGCGTGAGACATGATGGACTGTCCGATGAAGTAATGAAGACACTGCCGCGAGGCACGATGCACTTGGGGTACTCTACTGGAATGCTGCCCCGGCTACTGGCTATCCTAAAATGTCTTACTTGTTCCTCAGGCCGTCCAAATGAATGTCGGGATAAACCTAGCCTCCCACGACTGCCTCTTTCCAAACCATTAGCTGTTCACCATTCCTGACCATACTGATATTTCAGTTTTCGCTATAGCAGTGTATCCTAAAGTTTTCTTTTTTGCTCGCGGACTCCTTTTGGAATCGAAAAATAAACACGGATCCTCACGTCCTTGCTCAAGTAGAGTGTCTGGATCAACAGGACCCAAAATTAAAAATTTATATCTCAGGACTCATTTTAGATAGCTGTAAAAGATTCCAGTAACATACTAACAATGCGCTGCATGATTTGACCTTAACTGGAATGACCGTCGCTCGCTTCTTGGGTAAAGGGGATTCCTTAACCTTTTGGCGCCGGAATTATTTTTTTAATTTTAGCACACCTGTATATAAAATGTGAATAATGCAGGAACCAAATATGTTAGATTTATGAAACAAACTGCATATTTAAGAGGAAAAAACGGAGCGTATGTACCGTGTTAAAAATATTCAGTACCTATATTTGTTGAATAAATATATAAAATGCAACATTTAGAGGTTAGCGTTGCGGTACGACCACTAAAGTCGTCGTTAGGCGTCAAAAGGTTAATTAGATATTGCAACGGTCTTACGAAATAAACACATCGCCAATTAAAGAAGTTACACGTTTATTTTTAACAACGCATTACCCCTTTATGCTAATTAAAAAACAAGTAAATTTCAAAGTAGCCATTACAGAAATGTATCCGCGGATCCCTTAAGGGACCACATTTGGGAAACCACTGCGCTACACTATGTTACATCTGTAGCTGAAAGCTATAGGCCCTGCCTCATAAAGGATGCCGAAAAGTGAAAAAGGGTAGAAGCAGTGGTCATACGTCATGAATTTTATATTTCACAAACCAGAATGTTTCTGGTCTGTGGAATATAAAGCTCATGACCTAAGGCTAATAATGCTGGTATTCTTAGGCCCTAATACTGATGACGTAGAAACCATAGAATACTAATGACTACCAACGTAGGCATGGAACATTAGGTGGTGTTAGAAAACCAAAGAAAACATAGTCTCACAAATACTGGAATCGAAAATTATGTAGAACGCCAAACATTCTAATTGGCTATAAAATTTTCCAGCCCTTTTAGGCTAGTTACCAGATGCCCCATGATGCGATACATGTAAGTAATTATACTTGCAGTTTGTGTATTCTGTCACTCAGAAGTGGACCGATCAGTGCAAGTTACGACGCCGGTACATAACTCCATGCAGCAGTCCTTCTAGATAAGCTGACAGTTATTCAGCTTCACACAAGATTTCCCGTCGATCTCGAAGGTTAATAATCCTATTCATAAAAATCTTTCTTGGGCCATAAGCAGAGTGAAATATTCCTGTCTACACCCTCACATACTATTTATTTAGCACCCCTCGCAATATTGTTTTGGGGAGACACAGGTATAAACCTAGGTCTCCGAAATGATCTCTTGTTTTCAGGTTATCCGACTACAGTTTTGTGGGAATTTCTCGTCTCCCCTATGCACACTACATGTTGCACCCATCGCGATATAACCGCAAATGTTTATTTTTACACTACCACATTAAAGTTCGTTAGACTGTTAAGTTCCATACAATTCCTACACGTAAGATGTATATTAACCTCACAAACGAACTTTTCTTACTGTGGCTACTTGCGGTGGTGGATGTGAGGTGTACAGAATCAGCAGCGACAGCAGGGTGATCAAATGACGGTGGCTGATGATTCATATAACTTAGCATGGACAAAGAAATCTCAACATACGTAGCACGTAGCCTACTTTAAGTTCCCAGACTGACTCCCACATTTCTAACACAAACGGTCGCCATTGTAAGGTTGCTTAAACGTTTCTTACAATTAGGGTTCACACTCTAAATTAATAGTTTGTTAACAACGAGGTTTCATTACTTCTATCAGCGTATGCTATCTGAATTCATTCCCACGTTACAAAAAGCGTACGCTGCATGACGATTCAAGCAGCACAGCAGGAACTGTTTACAGGCTCTTACATGCTCAAAGCATAATTATTTCCTTTTCGAAGGAACTACTTAGCTCGTTCTTCTTTAATTTCCGATTAACTGCACATAGCCCTTTAAAAACAGGTGGTAATTATATGTACCACGTGCTGTAATACCGAGAAGCTCTGTACTTTGCATATGCATTATGTTCACGTTCTTTGTGTGATTCTCACACTAAGTACCGACTGTTTCCTTAAACAGCATCAACCGACCAGTCTTTCGCATAGACAAAGACAGTTCTCTGGGAGGTAGAAACTGACGTTCTATGTACAAGTAACAAGCACAGTCGAAGATATCAGCCACTACGAACAGAAAAGGAAGAGACACGAGGCAAAATTGGACGAATATCGTCTCCCACTACTGGTTTTCCAGCAACATCTGGGTGGACGCCGTGATATTGGAAGACCAAAAGGAAGATGGAAAGACCAGCGCCATCTTCAGAATCAAGGACAACAGTTCTTAATGGACCTAAACCTTAGCGGTTCATGATGATGGATGATGATGATGATGATGATGATGTTTAGGCTTCAAACGGTTCATTATTCGTGCATTAAATTTTATTGCCTCTCTTGAGTCAATTTAGGCTTCATTACTCCAATAATTTATCTATATGACGTACAGCTGGAGTTAACTTCTTAGCACGTACACACATTTGTACGAGATATGTGACATGGAAAATACGAGAGAGACGGAGAGTGTCAGGAACAGAGACAGCCTATTGCAAGTATGTGAGACAGTAGGGCGATAACCTGCGTGCGAGCGGGCAACGGAAAGACCGCAGACAAGCCAAACAATGAGCAGCCGACCGATCTCTTCTGTTTAAGTGACGCTAAGCAAAGTTCACCCTACAACCTGCCAAGAAGGCACACGGAGGGGGGAGTTGTATAGCTCTACTCTTTCCTTAACTTCTGTGCTAGATACGGGTGGGTGGTTAACGTCCTCTTCCCCCTCCCCGGTTACCCTCGGGAACGACCCGGTACCCATTATACAGTAGGCTGGTTGGGCCCCAGGGCAGGTCTCGGCGATGGCAGAAAATCTCATCCCTACCGGGGTTCGATACCCGGAGCGTCTAGTCCGTAGCCAGTCGCTATAACCCGGCCCACCTCCAGGGGGCTGTATCGCTGCAAAATGTAGTTACACTTTCAGAAAACTGTAACAACAAATCAGGTGAATTTTAATCATACTGTTCGTTTCCTGAATGACGGCACGATCAAATACGAAGCTCGTGACATACTGAAGACGATTTTTCATACGGTACCAGCATTTCAGGCACATCTGGCCAACTCCATGCACCACAGTCCTTCCTAAGAAGCTAACACGTAGCTGGTCATTAAGTGTTGACAACAACCGGCCACTTGTTCCTGGCCTGAGGCAGAAGCAGGCAATCCGCATTCTCCCATCCAACCTATTTAAGATAAATTTCAATGCTATTCTTCAAAGGTCTTCCAAGTGTTCTCTGTCTTTCAGGTTTTAGAACCGAAACTTTGTACACATTTCTCTTCCCCCATATACGTGCTACACGTTCCGTACATTCCGGCATTTCAGCCATATGTAATGAAACTGTAATTTAATGCGCTTAATGTTCAAAGGTGACGACCATTCCAAAGAAAAATATTTAACATTAACTCTTAGACTTCTTGTTGTTACCGGCCAGTTTCCTTACATCGAGCCTCGGGCTGAGTGGCCGAAAGATGAGACAATTAACTGGTGATTTGGTTTTTATCTGGTTCATGTAACAATATCGAAATTAATGCACAGATGTATTATACGGATTTTAGAATGTGCGGAGAAGGTTCATATCTCTAATTGCTGTCCGCACATAAGACCTGTATTCATCAGATAAGGGTTTTATCAAACCTCATTTCCACGGGCAAGTTTGCTTGCAGGGTGACTCTTTCTTAGAAGGAGTGGGAAGTAAACATTTGCAAATGTTTAGTGAAACGCAACAACGTCTGTCGAAGTGTAGCGACCCCTCAGGATTAACACTGATACCGGCTCAGAGCAGCACAGTTCACTTTTCAGGCGCGTTGCAAAACTGCGAAAAGTGACTATTAGCTTCGTCACGTTTGTCTGCCTGTCCGTCCGTCCGGATGGAATTTGGCTCCCAATGAATGGATCTTCATTAAATTTGATATCCGACTAGTTTTCGAAAATCTGTCGAGAAAATTCAAGTTTCATTAAAACCTGACAATAATACCGGCTACATTACATGCAGTTGTGATAGTATCTCCTTCGACTCTTCTCAGAAAGAGAAATGTCTTAGACAAAACTGGTACAGAAAGACGAAACAACCAGTTCGTGTTCAAAAACATTTTACCAAAAATCGTGCCGTTTATAAGATAATGTGGAAAAATATGGTATAGCTGGAGAGGCCACAGATGACAATATAACACGGCGCCTGTGCTTTGTACGTTGCGTAACTAAGGCAACAGACACACACACACAGAATATGTTATACGTATCGCTTTTCCACGACAACAGTGGTCGCACGAACGCCCCTCAATGCTACCTTTATACGCATACGGCATGTCCTGTTTACCTGTACGACCACTCCATAGCATTCATGTTCGTCAAACGGCGTTTTCCTAAATGGAAACAATCAGTTACTGTGGTATAATAAGTATCAGAACACTATTAATAAATATGGTTGAAGCGAAAGCTTTGTGACGGTGTGTTAGTGGTGATTAATAATTGCTTCACATTCCCCTGTAAATATTTCCGAAATAATTATCATATTAAACAGGTGTGAATAACGGAAAGTTGTTGCTGTGAACCGGGAAATTCAGGCGGACAGTTACAATGTTAAAGGATGCCGAAACAAAATTAGTAACCTTCATGCGTTTTTCAACTAATATAAAACAACCACAGCATTAATCACAGTCCTGCAGGTCGATAAAACCAGACTGAAAATGGCAAAGAACGGTTGTCCTGTGATCTGTTTGCTTACCATGACGTATCACATGCGAGCAGTTATGAAAACAAATTCCTGAACTCAGTGTGTGTGTCCCGCGGCCAGGACATACATATTTATTTCGAAGATGGACATAATTTAAAGAGAACGATCGCTAAACGCGCCTTATCTTACTTTCTATCGCGTCACAGACACGTGGCAATTCAGTCTCTCAAGTGGAGAATAATCCGTTTATAAACAGCTCACACAAAACTCTTTAGATAACGTGCTTATTTCATTTCTAGTTTATTTAGCAAAGCTATCACAGTACAGATTACACACACAGTGTAGGTATTCGGATATGAAAGAGAGCATCCAGGAGCCAATGTAATATGTTGATTTTGTTCTCAACTTGATTTGGGCAATGCGGTCTGCAAACTTAAAAACGAGTAATTGACTAATCTTCACGAAACGTACAGATGCTGAACAGCATTCTGTAAGATATACCGATTTTCGCCCAAATCGGACAATAAATGCTGAAAGTAAGAATATAAATTCATTCATGTTCTTAATGGCTGTTACATGCTCAAGAAACTAACGATCATTAAATAGATTTTTGTGTACATCTCATGCGGGGAATACTATCTAACTCGGGTGACAAATGTAGAAAACACGAGCAAAATTTCCTTTACGCACTTATATCGCTTTCACTACACATATTTTCACGAAACCCACAAATGCTCAACAGCATCATGTGCAGATCTCTTACATCGAATTTCAACCCAATCGAAAAATAAATTTGGAAAGTGCAGGTAAAAACTCATTTACGTCCTTAAGAAAGTTAACGGCTTTCAGTGAAGAGTTCACGAAGAGTACTACTCATCAGCATTGTGCCGATATCTTCTATATTGAATTTCAACCATATAGCCCATGATACACGGAAAGTTATTCGACTCTTCAGTACAGGGGGACTCACTGAGTCGATTTTACGAGCCTGATCTTGCTCGACAGTTATGTTGTAAAGAACATCTTATTTATCCTGCTCTCTGCAGTTTCCTATTTTGACCTTCTGTTATCTCCTTTCTTCCTGCATTCTCGTTTTTCTCTTTCCAGTCTGGCACAGCACGCAACTCAGCTATGCGCTACGCTCTCATTACTCGAGCATCAGCCATCTTGCCTGTCTGTGAAATGTACACACGCTACTTCCTGGTAGGTACTAGCACAGACTTCCACACTGGCACTGCCTCAACAACGAGCCGTCTGCTCCACACGTACACAGTCAATACGAGGCTTCAATACAGGCCCTACATCTACATTATGGAGCCACTACAGCGCAGGCGGTAATGACGAGGCTACGGACTGGACGACCGACGAATCACAGTTCGATTCCCGGCAGGAGCAAGGGGTTTTTCGCTTTTCCAGAGCGAACAAGACCGTCTCGGCGTTCAACCAAACCTCGAACCCAGTAGGTGCCGGGGCTGCTATCCCCGGCGGTAAAGCGGCAGAGTACCGAGGTTAAGAACGAGTGGAGCTATGCCTCCAACCCCCATATGCTTTTATGGCGTGAACAGCACAGCTTTGCTTCGTTTCGAAACTTCATCTATGTATTGCACTGACGAGTAGATAATGCAGTCGCAGTGTTTTTGAGAGTCTTAGACTTCTTCACTGCTGTTATTTATATTCACTTTTATTTCGCTTTTGCCATTGTATAAATATTTAATCAAATTGGTTGGGGGAAAAACAAGTTTTACTGAAGAATAATGGAGACGATGTAGCGACTAGCTACGGGCTGGACAGATCAAGGTTCGAATCCCGGCAGGGTCACGAAATTCTCCGTCTCCAAAACCGTGCAGACCGGCTCTGGGACCCGCCAGCTGCCTCTTCATTTAGTATCGGGGTTCTTTCCCGGTAGAAAGAACTACATTCTTCTGAGAATATTGCAACAGAACAACAGAAGTGTCGGATAAATAATACACGTTTTCACAGCGGTTCAACGTTAATGTGAACCCCTCGCTATACATTTTCATTACCCAGAAACAATGTGTGACTGATCACATCAGTTCAACAGCAGAGACGAACTCGTTGACGGAGTGTGTACTTCAAACATGTGATCGGCTAATACCAACTTCTGGTGCAATATTCACAGACATGGCTGTACGAGGCTCTTGCTCCTGAACACACAGAAAACAAAACATTATGTCAGCGTTAATGGTGTTCAGCAGCGGTTTGAATTTGATACATCTGTAAGCGGTTGCAGAATTGCGACATGGCGGCGAGACGAACGCAAACGGGTTACCTGCTGGCACTAAACGAAGTATGTTCCCCTGTCGCGATCTTCATATTTTGCTCGCACGTAACTGGGTGCTGGGCGATTTATTTCTGTAGCATCCTTCATTCCACAGCAACGAGAACTAGGGCACACGTGTCACAAGGCGCACAGATTATTATTAACAGAAATAGTTAAAACTTACTGCGCAAGTCCAGCAATATCTAGTTTCAACGCTTCTAGTACAGTGGGGCTGCACTCTAGTAACGTTTGTTTTGTCAGACATTGTATCTTCCGAAGAAGAAACTACAGAGAATAAGGGAAATAAATTCTCTCAGAGTAATACAAGGGGATTCAAATGTGACCGGGACTGATTTGTGTGTAAATCTGGCGACATCAGTCCCGGTCATATTTGAACCACCTTGTATATTAATGATGTATTACAAATCATTTTTGTATGTTTCTTTTAATTATTACGGAAACAACTATGTATGTCACTTAATATCACATTATGCGTTCTACAGCATTCATCACTTACAGTGGTGCCTTTTAGATATCAATGTGACAGTGACACTCATTAGTCGTAATGTGTCTGATATATTACGTAGCGAATACCTAGATGAACAAATGAAAGTCTCTTTTTCGTGAAGATATCACATTTTACTTCAATGTTTACGAGTGGTCCGACATAGCACACACATCAAAGAGGAGCGGACAGAATAAGAATAAATGTGGCCAAACAGTACAAATCGGATTACCTTTCAACTAATTACGTGCTACGACAATAATGATACTGAATATATTCAATTAACTGTAATAATAAAATGTAGCATAAGCCTATATCAGAAATAATGTTAAGCCAATTTCATGTTACAGCACATACAGCACATACAGCCTGCTGAAGTCACAGATGTGCTGCGGCTTGTGTTCTTATAAACAGAGACAGTAGGGAGATTAGATAAACGTAATAAAGTTTCAATTTCACAAACCAATAAACTACCAAGTAGCTAATTCACTTATCGAGTTTTCGCCTAAAAGCACTTCCTGAAATTCAACCCCAAGTCCTTCCCTGCCGTTTATGATAGCAGGCCCGCGTGTTCCTGACGTTTCAAATAAGTCAACTAACCGTGCACCTGTGTCTGTTAAAACATCTGTGTGTCTATTTATGGAGGAGGGAGTCCAATTTGAGGCAGAACCCATCCGTAGAATGTACATTAACGGCGTGAAACATTTTTACCTGTAAACCTACTATTTATTCCCACGACGCGCCATTTGGGAGAGACAGGGTAACAGCTAGACGGACAAACGAACGTTTGGCATTTATAATTATATAGATTCATGGACACATGCAGGATGTAGAGACAAAAATGTTTCAGAATTGGGATGGAGCCGGACAGACGCACATGCAGACGTTGGTGCATTCACACTTCGCAATACAACAGTGCACACAGAACGTGGAGCATTGGCACCGGTTGCACTACAACTTCAAGTACATCCGGTCCTTGTTTTACACCCTAGCTGTGTACGGAAGCGGCCGTGACCTGAGAGAGGCACTCTCCCTGTATTTGTATGGAACTCTTAAGGGATACACGAAGAATCTCAGTCAGGAATGACTGTCACAGGGACTACGTCGAATCCGGAACATCACGAATTCGAAGCAAACAGTGCTGCCACCTCAACCGTGACATTCAGTGCAACCACCATACTCTGATACACGAGTAATATACTGCCATCATTTTATTTGGCATATATCGTTTGTCACTTTCTGTCAGCTCATAATCAGTATTAACTTAGCCCCCAAAGTCTATTGTCCATACAGGACGCGGTATAGCGGTGGGAAGTAATAACCGATATTCGTTAGATAACATCATGACTTTTATACGCTCATTAACACATGCCACTGTTTCTATAAACAAGGATCGCGAACTAAACCTCAACCTCGAACGCAACAGGAGGGTACCCTTGTCCCTTTTGCATGAAAAAAAAAACGAATCTGGCCCTAGCAACAATTTGTAATGTTGCACCATATTCATCTCCTACTTTATTTTTTCTTTATTTCTCTCTCGATCTTGTTTTCATGTGCAGACGCAAGCTTAGATACTGTTGGCCCGCCCTGCTTTGTACCACTTGCATATAAAACATTTTTGTGTGTCTGCGTTGAGTTTCGATTATGATTCACACGCGCGCCTCCTACAGACGGCAGATGAGTGATTCATCGCCAGACGGTGTTTTTAATTGACTGGCAGCGACTGACTAACCACGAAGTGCTGCGTCGTGCTGTCACACGGCAGAGTTATGTCAGCTTGTATCTGTTAAAAAAAACAGTTATCAGCGCGTGTCTGCACCATATCTGCAATGTCTGCGAATGTGCATATTTACGACATGTCATACTTTCTAGTACAGAGAACATGGCTCCATTCGCAAAACACTACGCTGTCTCTAATGTAAGCTAGTATTGTATTAGAGTTCTGCAGTAGTTGGAGATGTAAGGTCAACGCCGTATTCGGTGTTTCACGCTAACTTCAAGTCATGGGTCCCCAACGCGCGGCCCTCGGGTCGCATGCGAACCGCCAGGTAGTATCATGCAGTCCGAGCCAGATTTGTAAATTATGTATATATTATAAATAATACACAACAATTTCGGCGATTAGGTGTACCACTTATTGTAATTTTTTCACGTGTGTCCAACAAACCAGCCCACAATAACTGATGTGGTCCTCTGCTATAAAAAGTTTGGATACCCATGTTGTAAATACTTCATAAAGAGTGGCCTATATTTCTGGGTGCACGGTTTACAATATTTAGTTTTTTTTGTTTTAATTTCAATTTTAATCCGAGGGACAGGGTACCTAATACGACGTACTGAGCGAAGTATACTATAGGTGCCCCTGGCTCGCGTCCACAGGCACTCCGGTTTCGCCTGGAAAAAATCTCTGAACACCACAAGCAAAAAGCGATTTTATGACGATCGAGGAACATTAAAAGTTCATCGAATGTTTACTCTTTACTCTTTTACGCTTTACCCGTGGAGAAAACCTTCGGTACCCACTGAAAAGGGTGGGTGGGTCCCAGGGCCGGTCTGGGCGTTTTGGAGGAAGGATAAATTTCTTTCCCCAGACTGTCCACTTGGTCACTGGAGTAGTTAGGAACATTTCATTCTGATTGTAAAGCTGGTACTGTACTATCGTTGTGACAAGTTATGCAGCGCTCATTAGGGTCTACGGTCTCAGTGTTTTCCAGATACACAATCCGGGGAAAGAAATGCATCTGTCTAGTTCCGATTTGTGGCTATAAAGCAAGAGAACTGACTTCATTCGGTAAGACCAGATTGCAAAAGGAAAGTTTAAATTTAAGATTGCAGTTCAAGTACCACAGTCGGAGTTTTTCAGAGGCTGCCTAGCAATGCGGATGTCCTCATCAAATTTCCCCACCCCGCAGACTGAGTCATAACCAAACTAGTCAGCCTTCCATGCCCAGTGGGAAGACACTTTAACATCGATCTTCAAGCGCAACAGCAGATTCTGATCGCCTACTCGACCTGCATCATAACGGGTATGGAACCTGTTACTAGGGCTCTCACCCCATATGTATTTTATTAGGTAAAAATGTACTAAGTGGTCGTCTCAAGGAAGTGCATTCTTGAAGGAATTCAGTACATAATGCACAATGTTAAAATTTAAAAAGCTAGAATCGGAAATAATGAATGAATTGGAGGTACCTACTTGATTGGTTTCTAACAACATTTTTGTTCATCCTTTACCTGGTGACCCTGATGTGGGTCCTTCGTCCCAGAGAACACGCCAGATAACTATGGAAAAATTAATTCAGGCGAAGATGTTCAGAAAAAAATAGTTTATCCTATGAATCAAATTCAAATAAAAAATTCCCTCCCTGTGCGTAATGTTGAGTTCTTCAACGTTAAGCCACGTGGTAATTACACTTACCACTGGACAAAATGAGTTAAGGAGACGTATATACCGGCAGAAGCGTTGTTGCAGTGAGGGTGTGGGTGGGGTTTGGGGGGGGGGGGGGGGGTGGGGGGGGGGGGGGGGAGTGATGCGGCTGTCCCGGGCAGCAGAGTGGAAGGGGCCGCAAATTGGGCGGCAAAATCAATATTTTTTTAAATTTGATTTTCTTCGCTCAACGGATTTTAAATTACTGGGCTGAATATAAGGAAATTCAACTAACAATTGTGGTCTTTTGATAATTCATAATTTCTGTTCGGGGCGGCCATTGTGTTGACTGGCCCCGGGCATCAAAAAACCTAGCAACATCACTATACGCCGGTACCACTCAGGATGACTGTGAATGATGAATGGATGTGGAAATGGGGATGACCTATTCCATGGCACATACATAAAAATTTGCCTGGAAGCAAAGTCACGAAAACTCTCAGAAGAACCGCTCACAACGCTCGAGAATCGAGTCACGGAACTCCAAGATACGAAACAAGATTGCTAACTACTACACAGTGGTGGTCCTTACACATGAGGTTCTATTTCAACCAAAACATGAATCTTTACTCTCGATCAGCCACGATACACAAACAAATCTTCTTACCCGTACAAACCGGTCTTTTACATAGGTTATAGAGTATTTCTTCTTAAATTGTGCTACATTTACTAAACTTTCTTGTCGTAAAGTCAGTGGTGTACTGAAACGGATGTAACTAAAGTCACGGTTCAAGAATTCAGTTTACTATAACAGAAAGGACGTTATGTTGTCACACGACAAAAAGAATGCAAATAATTGTCACTTTATTTTGTTTATACTAGGAAGGGAATTACAAAATTCCCACGGTAAAAAAAAATAATAAAAGAAACCAGCGTAGCGAAATAACTATTAGAAGGGGAAATTAACTGGCACATTCGCGGCAGCGACAATGGGAATGAATGGACTGAAGGGCGGCAAAAAGAAAGAAAGAATAAAAGACAGAAAGAAAAATCACACTGCCAAAAGCAAACAGAAATATAAACAGAAGCAAAGGTACGTACAGTGAGAAATTGCAACACTGAAGGAGCCAGAAGTCGGATGTAAATATCATGTAAACAAAACCAAGCGTAGCCCTACACAATATTAACATAAAGTAACCTAATGCAGGAAAAATACTGAGAAACTATCTAATATATTTAGCGCATAATATAAAGTTTTGTAGGACATGCACACAAATGAAGTTAATTAAACAAATACGTTAATTTTGGGAAACCTGAAGAGACTGCACAGACCTATCGACATATGAAAATGCCAGTGCTGATTACGTGTAAATGTAGGTGGTATGCCAACATATCTGGTAGACACAGCACCTTGTAATGGCATTAAATTCATAGATAACGATTAAATGACTAATTATTAAAATGTATATGGAAATTCTAAAGTTCACTAACAAAAACGGCAGCATGACTTAAGGTAAGGGGAAATAGAAATAGAAGTTTGAAATGTCACGTCAACTTGTCTAACATAAAACAGTAATATAACTTTAAACTGGTTATGACAATGTGATTTATGGCCTTGATTCACAACAACGTGACTACGCAAATTTACGTCTTCCGGGATGTGAACCCGGGTAGTCTGTAGTATTTACAGACAATTTAAAGGAACTATCTGCCTTCACCTTCCACATACAAGAACACTCTTAAACTCTGAAGATGAAGCCAGTACTAAACTAATTTCCAAGTCCAAAGAAAAGGCTCATAATTTCAGCAGGTATCTCCGAAACGTACGTAAACTTCAATCACGCCACATAGCATTACACCCCCACAGATAGTATCACAGTCACTGTCTTCTATAGTTATCAGATCAATACAACAGCATGAATGTTCTGACATTAATTTATTTCTCATATACGTGACGTGTTTCGGCCGAAAATTTCGACCATCGTCAGGCGTCATTACAGAACTATAAAAGGTAAAAATGATAGATCTAAGGAAGAGGCCTCTTCCTTAGTTCTATCAGTTTTACCTTTTATATTTTTGTAATGACGCCTGACGATAGTCGAAATTTTCGGCCGAAACACGTCACGTATATGAGAAATAAATTAATGTCAGAACATTTATTCTGTTGTATTGGTCTGATAGCTATCTTGGACATTTATTAAAAACAACCTGATGACTTTACTCAAAGTGTCACCGTCACCGTCGTGAGAGTTTAGAAGTTCACACAATACAAACACGACGCACTCTTCCTACTTTAACTCTGCATCAACAGGTTACTGAAAACTGAGACAGTTAAAATGTATTTTACGTTACTAGCTTAGTTGATCTTAATTATTTCATTCCAAGTTTAATTTTCTTTTTTACTGCTGCAAGAAGTGGAAACGGCGGACAATACGAGGATATTCTATTCAGACAGCAAGAAGTTGTAAATTAATGAGAACAGGACAAGGAACTGTCTACATTTCTCTTAAAAACTGGTTTCTTTTTATTTCGACTCGCCAAGGAAACCTTTAAAAATAATTAGCCATTATCAGCGTGGACTGAGTCTGCAACTTGCGGAGGACGGTCTGCAGCTGCTGAATTTCGTGAGTTCTTTAGGTGTGATTGTGAGTGAATGGTACTGTATTTGCCAGATTCAGTTCAAAATACATTATTCACAGCGAATTCCCATGTAAACAGCACCAACTACGTTACCTCATTCTATAAGAAAAACATTTCGGAACAACAATCTCTCAATATCTGAACAAAGCATAATTTTAAAATTTGATGGTGAAAAGCAAGATTTACAAAATCCACTTCTGAGTTCCTAAGGCATATATACGCACAAAATATATATATGAAGATTTTTTTTCTAATCTAGTCCTGACGATACATGTAATCTGTACATCAGAACTACTTTACTGCACACTCTGATGTCGAAAGTCTTTGACGAAGGGTTTACTTATACTTCGTATTCGACAATTCCCAAATTTATTCTCGATCCGGAGGCGAGGTATTTTACTCAGCCCCCCCCCCCCCCCCCCCCCCCCCCCCCCCACAAACACCCCCCCCCC
>Ga0123355_10009027_pt1 | contig 15111 bp, 15 predicted proteins | sample TergutEmb28metaG_3_FD_89872 | JGI IMG/M metagenome (GOLD analysis project Ga0123355, IMG submission 89872) | Embiratermes neotenicus P1 segment gut microbial communities from Petit-Saut dam, French Guiana - Emb289 P1 | ecosystem: Host-associated > Arthropoda: Insects > Digestive system > Gut ...
CATGCACCGGCAGAAACACTGCTTACCGCATACGGGCTTATGCAGCTGCGTGACCTAACAAGCGTGTACGAAATAGATGAGCGCGTGCTTGAAAGAATGTCCGATTTCTTATTCGACAACCAAAACAGCGACGGCACATTTAACATAACCGGCCGTAGTTGGCATATCCCAGACAGCCAACGCCTTGCGTTTAACGCATATATAACATGGGCGTTGTCCGAAGCGTTCCCTACCGACCATCGTTTGGATATGTCCGTGGCATATCTGCTTAGCCAACTAGGCAGGGTAGACGACAACTACACCTTGGCACTTATCGCAAATGCACTGGTAAACACAGGCCACCAGGTTGCAAGTGACGTTGTAAGCATCTTGGCTGCCAATGTAATTATTGAAGGCGACACCGCATATGTAACATCCACTACGCGTGACTACTTTGGCGCATTTGGCCGCATACAATATCTGCAAGCCACGGCACTAACTTCGCTTGTGCTTTCCCGCAATGGCTCTCATACGGACACCAACGCGCTGTTAGTAAATTACATCATCAGCCAGCGTGATTCTTGGGGAACATGGCATAGCACGCAAGCAACCATACTTTCGTTAAAAGCATTAACAAGCTATGCAACACCTTCACCGCTGGAAGATGGACAAATCACGATAATGATAGGCGACCAACAGCGCGTAATTGATATAGACAGCAACAATACGCTGGGCTTGTACCAGGTTGCCTTCCCAAACCTAGAGCGGGAAAACATCATGGATATTGGGTTCCCAAACCTAGGCCGCATGACCTATAAAGTAGTGCAAGAATTCTTCGTCCCATACGATTCTGTAGTGCTTGACCGCGGTTTTGAAGTATCTTCCCAAATGCAAACCAACCTAACTGTGCATCAATTGGTTAATCAAGAAATCCGGATAATTAATACATCCGGCGACATAATAAAAAACGGCCTGGTAGCCGTTTCTATCCCGCAAGGGTTTAGGGTAGAGCGTAGTAGCCTGGCAATAATGCAGCACATGGGCATTATCGAAAGGTACGAAATGCGTTTCGACAATATCAACCTATACCTACGTGACACCGAAGCGGGTGAAATAATAGACCTAACCATAGCGTACCGCCCAGCGTTCCCCGTGCATGTAACGGGCGGGCATGTGCGCGTGTTCGACTATTACAACCCGGGTGTAGAAGGATTCTTAATGCCGGTGGAAATTATAGTAGAGTAACAACAACAAAATGGGGCGGTCTTATCAAGACCGCCCCATTTTTGTTATACGCTACTCCACAGCTCCAGCCCCTGGTTTATCACTGGGTACAAATTTAAAAATTATCGCCGCTGATATAAACAATATAGCAATACCTGCGATACCGTAGTGTGATTGCCCGGTTAAAAGCGCAATCACACCAAAAATTGCAGTACCAAGCACAGAAGCGAAGCGGCTGCACACATTATAAAAACCGAAATACTCGTTAGACTTCTCCTTAGGGATAATCCGGCCAAAGTAAGAGCGGGAGAGTGCCTGTATGCCGCCCTGGGCTGTACCAACCAGCACTGCTAAAGCCCAGAACATAATCGTAAGCGTACCAATTTCACGTGCCGGGTTCATAAACAAGGCAATGATGCAAACCACGCAATATGTGAATATGGCTACATATATCATAAATTTTGCGCCATATTTCTGCGACAGTTTGCCATAAAGTATCGCAAAGGGCATCGCAACAAACTGCGTTACCAGCAGCACCATAAGCAAGGTAATCGCATCAAGCCCAATATCTGTGCCATACGCGATGGCCATACGGATAATTGACCCAACACCATCGCTGTAAAGGAAGAACGCTACCAAGAAGATAAGTATATGCTTTTGCGTGGCGATTTCTTTAAATGTAGTCCAAATACGAATAAAGCTTTTGCGCACATACTGTGGCTCTTGTTCACTACCGTATTTTTGATGCACATTTTTGAAGAATGGCCCCATAAATGCCAGCCACCAAATGACCGCAATAATAAACGCTAACCGGTACGCAAGCATAATATCCATATCTACTACGCCCAGTTCCACAAGCAGTACCAGCGGAATGCAAAGTATGAAAGGCAATGCCCCGCCTATGTACCCAAAGGCAAATCCCAAACTAGAAACCCAATTCATCCGTTTGTTGTCTGTCACATCTATAAGAAAGGCGTCGTAAATTTTAGTGTTGCCCGCATATCCTATGGACGAAATAATAAATACAACCAAGATAACAGGCCATAGATTTTCCGGTATAAAGGCCAGCCCCAAAGTGCCTACAAGCCCCGTAATTGCAAACAGGGTAAACAGCACCTTTTTCTTACCCTTATAACCGGAAAGCGTGCCGATTATTGGCGCAAGCAGGCCGATAATAATCATACCTATTGTGTTGCTGAATGCAATGTAGGCGGTTGCTTCTGTGCTATCTACACCATGCCGCGCGGCCGCTTCGATAAAAAACATCGAGAATATGACGGTCATTACAACCATTACGTAAGATTGGCTGGCCCAGTCGTACAGCACCCAGCTAAATTCCTCGTTGGTTAGGCCTTTTTTGAACGGAATCCAAGAGCGTTTGGGTTTTTCCATCGCTTGTTTGTCCACAGGTTCCATAAGAACTCTCCCTCGTGTCGTTTTTTTGTGCATTATAACATAAAAGAGCCATCCTTCTAAGAAATTTACTTATTTCTTACAAAGACAGCTCAGTTTTTATTAATCTTTTTTTCTAACAGCAAGCCATATTTCTACATAGCCAAAATCTTCGTCACCGCCGTACAATTCCATATCCAAGCTGCCCACCTGCTCGTAATTTGACGTTGGCAACCATTCGGAAAAGATGCGTTTATACAACGAACCTAACACAGCACCGCAATCGTCCCAAGCAAATTTTTCTGTTGGGAATATAGCCCATGTGTGCGCAGGTATGTCAACAACGGTGAATTCCTCTACATTACTGTTTTGAGTGCGGAAGGCGCATAGCATGTACGGGAATGTCCCTTTTTCTGTTTCCCTGTAATCGCAAACAGCGTGTACTTTGCATAACGCTTGGTTTATGAACGTTGGCAAATCGCCGGATGCCTTGTCGAGTCGTTCGTATGCTCCATTTGCGTGGCAATCTTGCCACAGGTCGGCGGGTTTTCTCAGGTTGTAGAAAATTGCACTGCAATTTTCACTACCTTCCTCAGCAAAAGCGGCGCCACCGCCGCTTTTTTCAGAAGGGTCTGCTTGGTGTTCGTCCATTATTGCCGCCTCTGCGTTAAAAAGCTCTTCGACACCAAAAACTTGGAATGCCTCTTTTGTTTCAATGCGGTAGTCCATTTCTTTCTCTCCTTTAATCGAAATTTTGAAGGCGATTTTAGGATAGGCTTTTAGCATTACACCATCTGCACGGGCCTCTGTTGGAGTAACCCCGTGCAATGTTTGGAATGCTCTTGTGAAAGAAACGGGCGAGTCGTAGCCGTATTTTGCGCTTAGGTCGATAACTTTAATGTTGCTGTTTTGCAGTTCAAGTGCCGCCAGCGTCAACCGTCTTCTGCGAATGTATTCCGCCAGTGAAATATCTGTTATGAACGAAAACATTCTAAAGAAATTATGTGCAGAGCAGCAAGCGAGTTTTGCCAGTGTGTCGTAGTCGATAACATTGTCTAAGTTTTCTTCAATGTAAGACACTGCCGCATTCATTCGGGTTAGCCAATCCATGTCATCACCTCTTTCAAATAGAGTATAGAGCGGGGGACTTTTTATGTCGCAACAATTTCTGTCGTGATTTGCATGGTTAATACTGTTTCAAAACGTTCATCATCTTCTTTTGTCCGCTTGGCGGGCCCTTTGGTGTGTTTACCGCCGCGGCGGGCTTTTGCGCTCATATGCCGCTCCATCAGAAGTCTGTCGATATTATCATTCGTGAATACCAACCCATTTTGATTTATAGCTCGTGCACCTTTACCAAGAACCATTGCCGCAAGCCCATAATCTTGCGTAATAACAACATCTTCGCGGCGTAGTAATCCCATTAACGCAAAGTCCACGCTGTCTGCGGCCTTATCAACTGTTATTATCTTGCTGTAGCCATCGTTTAACTGATGAGATGTGTCTGTAAGCATTGTTACGGAAATGCTCCGTTCTTTTGCCAAGCGTACGATTATTTCTTTAACAGGGCAAGCGTCTGCATCTACTAGAATTTTCATAAGCTATCTCCTTGTTTTCGATACAGATAACAAAAAGCGTTTTCTTTTAAAATTGGTACAACTTCGACTTCAAACCCTGCATCAATTCCTGCTTTGATTAACTGCTCCTGTGTGTATCGCTTGTATCCGTGCTTTGTAAATGAAAAGCGGCTAAGCGTTTCATTTGAATACAGAGTATTAATAAAAATGCCGCCTGGTTTTAGCACTCGTTTAATTTCATTCATGGTACTGTCAAGGCTATCCCAGAAATAGACCGTGTTAATTGTGTAGGCTTTGCTAAATGTACTATCGGCAAAGTCCATTGTACGTAAATCTTGGCAGGCAAGTGTCATGGTTCCGTTTGCAATGTATTTTTCGTTGCGCTTTTTTGCGGCATTAATAATGCTCTCAGATATATCAATACCTGTAAAAGTTCCGTTGTATCGCTTTGCAATAATATTAAGCACGTAACCATTGCCACAACCTATGTCCAATATATTTTCACCATTTGCTAAAGCCATCACTCTTATCGCCTCCTCATAAAGCGGGCGATTTTGCCTATTCATAAAGAAGCTAACCACTCGTCCGCCAAAGCCCGCGGGCGTGGTGAGGTGCTTTGCAATAAATCTATCTAAATTTATGCGCATATTATGCTCCTATTAACTGAACAAAAAATTTTCTGCTGCGCGGTGGGCTGGACGTTCGCGTTGCGAACTGCTCGCCCATGCATCCAGCATCAAACTCGCAAAAATATATACCCTGCCAGGTGCCTAGCATCAGCTTACCGTTTGCAATTATAATTGTGACACTTGAGCCGACGGCACTCGCTTTAAGATGCGCTGCCGAATTGCCCTCGCAGTGCTTGAACTCTTTGCGGTCGGGGTATGCTTTTGCTAAGCCAAGCAGCATATCGTGGACTACATCCGGGTCGGCATTTTCGTTTATGGTTATGCCTGCTGTTGTATGCGGGCAGAAAACAACGGCTATGCCATTTTTTACGCCACTTGCGGAAACAGCCTGCCGTACTTGGCTTGTTATATTGTGAAAATCCTCCCGCGGTGTCGATAGGCTAAATTCATGTAGCATGACAACGGCTCCTTTATCTGATATTTACTAAAATTTCATTGTATCGCTTTGATATGTAGCTGCAATTGCCATTATTATTCCTCTCGCTCTGCTATTGTGACATTGATAGTGTCACCCGGTTGTTTGTTTATTTTCGCCCGAATATCTTTACGAATGCCAATGATGTAACAAATAGACCCATCCGGGTTTTTAACGCCCATGTTTACTATGCTGCCGCTGTATGGTTGACCGTCAAAAGTTACATCAACTTTAAGCCGCCCTTTGCCGTAGATGGCTTTAATGTCGAAAGGCACGGCAATATATGCGCCGTCCATGTCATCTACCTTTTGAATTATTGTCTCAAATTCGTGTGTATTTTGCATGGCGGCACCCTTAAACTTTCTTTTTATTGAATGCAGACGGCACGAGGCGGTATGCTTCTTTTTTGTCCATCTTTGTTATGTATCGTGTGGCAATGCGCTCGTTGCAATTGGGGCAGAATATTGCGCCGTGGTATTGTGAGAAGTCGAGCACTCCGTCGATTATGCGGTCGTTGTACATTTTTACGAAGTTGCTTTCTCCCACTTTCTGATAGTGGGCTATGAATGTTTTGCAGTAGCCGCAACTTACCGCGAGGATATGGCTACCACGGATTTTTTTACAGTTTGGGTTTGGGTAGATTTTCATTGTGGCTGCCTCCTATTCGAGCGCTTGATATTGAGAGTAGCATGTGTGAAATAATTCTCCAATGCTATACACAAAAAGTGCAAGCAGAAAAGCAACATTACACGCTTTCCTGCTTGCACTCAAACCTCGGCAAAGCGGGATAGAACAATGGTTTGAGCGGTTCCGCCCAAAACGACAAAACATTTGTTCGATTGTGCTCCGGCCTTTTGACCAAAAGCATGACAATGAACTTGATAGACTTTGGGCTGAGCCTGTGCTATATTTTTTTTACTTTTCACCCTTCTTTTTAGCGAAATTAATATAAGGGAGCATGGATGATGAAAAAAACAAGAGTCAAAAGAATTGCGGCACTGGTGTTGGCTTGTTGCATGTTGCTAACAGTGGTATCAATACCGGCGATGGCAGCCCCCGCACTAGAAGCTACGGTAGTGACATCAGAAGATGCGCGCGCATATATGCCTTCGTGGCGGTTGTATAGCGATGGTACATTAATGGTAGATGCAGGCACGTTGCGTTGGGGTAATGATGGTGAGTTGGGTGTTTTCCAAGTTAGATCTCCTTGGAACAATTTAATTCATGCAGGGCGTAGAATTGATAGAGTAGTGTTTAGCGGGCCGATTACGGGCAGAGGCGGAATCGGTCACTTATTCCCCGGAACGGGTGTAAGCGTTATAGAAGGATTACATCACTTTGACACGAGAGATGTGTCGGATTTTTCAAACTTGTTTGACCAATATTTCCAATTCACCGGAAGCAGCTCTGGAAATGTAAGTGTTGATTTGTACCCAATGGAGAATTGGGACACCAGCAGCCTTACAGGTATGTTTAGTATGCTTGTTGGCGTTGGCGATTCTTATTTGCATCATCTGGATTTAACCGCTTGGGATGTTAGCCGCGTCAGGAGTATGCATAATGTATTTCGCACCGCTGGTATAGCTAGCCTTGATTTGTCGGGTTGGGACACGAGCAATGTGACGAGCCTGGCTTTTGCGTTTGCCGCACCCAACCTAAGGTATCTTAACCTGTCTGGCTGGGATACACGCCAACTACAGGGGTCTCACGTAGCCGGCATGTTTAGGGGCGCAAATTCGCTTAGGCAGATTACGTTAAGCGAAAACTTTGTGCTTAGCCAACATGCTAACCCAGAGTTGCCGCCTGTGCCGCAAAACGCCATATACACAGGCTATTGGCAAAACGTGGGTGCGGGCACGCCTGACTATCCGCAGGGGAGTTTTGTTTTTACCTCTGATGAGTTAATGAATGCATTTAAAAGTTCAGGAATATACCCCATTCCCGGAACTAGACCGGCAATATGGCGATATCCGCGTCCGGAGGGACAACCACCTGCAGATACTTGGGTCTGGCAACGGCATCCGGGTGTTCCGCCAACATCGGATACACCAGAGCCGCCAAACACATCCGAACTTCCTTTCACTGATGTGCAGCCCGGCGACGAGTTTTATAACGCTGTGCGATATGTGTTTGAGCGAGACCTTATGCGTGGTATGTCTGATACTGCTTTTAGCCCCAATAGTACGCTCACCCGTGCAATGGTGGCGACTATTCTATACCGAATGGCGGGAGAGCCACAAACTTTTTTCCGGCCGATTTTCACCGATGTTGTAGGGGGACAATGGTATAGCGATGCGATTACTTGGGCAAACGACATGGGGATTGTACGTGGCGTAGGTGACAGTAGCTTTGCACCACATGTTCAACTTACCGTCGAGCAGCTTGCCGCCATGATGCACCGTTTTGCACAACACATGGAATATGACCTTAGTACTCTGACGCAGGTGACGGCTCCTGCGGGTACAAGCGAGTGGGCAATGGACTATGTACGCTGGGCAGTGCATAATAATTTCATTCCCGCAGGTAACCCCAGTGTCTTTGCCACTAGAGCAGAAACGGCAAACTTTATGTATCGGTTTGACCTACGGTATGAACGCTAAAAATGAGATAAATCAAATGTGAAAAATGCAACCAAGAAAGCGATATTACATGCTTTCTTGGTTGCACTTTTTTTGAATGCTAGGAATTATCTGCGCTTAATTATCAAAGCCGCCAGCAAGCAAATTGCTATATCGTCACGTTTTAAAAACGGTAGTAATTTATTTGCTATATCCATCACATCTTTTGAAACTAGATTCTCCAGCGGGAATGCTTCGGGCAGGTGAGGTTTGCTTGGCATTTCCGGTACTGCCGGTTTTACTGGAATAGTCTCAATTGGGCGGTGTATAACATGCTCTGGTTCCGGAATAGGGATAGGCAACGGTTCCACAGGGAGAGTTTCAACAATAGCAATTTCTGGCGGCATAATTATTTCTGGCGGCAACTCCACAATAATCTCGGGCTCAGGAATAAACTCTACCTCGGTGTGGATAATAGGTTCTTCTGCAATAGGGAAGTCCGCAGGTGTTATTTCTATCACACGGCCCAAAGGTGTAGCGGCTGCACTTACATTTACAGCCCCGCAACGGGTTCGTAATGCGTTCCATGTCAGAGGACCAACCAACCCATCTGGGTTAAGCCCTGCTGAACGTTGGAAGTTAACAACTGCTACCCGTGTTAGTGGGCCAAAAACGCCATCTGTATTTAATCCGGCATTAATAACGCGGTTAAGGCAGGTTTGCATTTGCTGCACAAATTCGCCTCGCGCGCCTTCTCTTATTATAAAGCCGGGGTATTCTGCCATTGCATTGTTGCCGTAACAAGCAGGCATTAAAGCTGCCCAAGTTAAAGGCCCGACAACGCCGTCCGGGTTCAAGCCCCTAGAACGTTGGAAGTTCATAACCGCTGCTTGGGTTAGCGGGCCAAAAATACCGTCTGGGTTTAAGCCGGCGTTATTTACGGAATTTAGGCAGCGTTGTATGCGTGCAACATCGTCACCTCTGGCACCCACGCGTATAGCCGTACCCGGATATGGTGGAATGCCGGTGGGCGGCGGAGGAGGGGGCGGAGGTGGTACTGGCGGCGTTACCCCGCCTTCCGACGGCGGATGTGCCGTATCTCTTATGCGCCAGTATACTTGGTACAACATGCGCCATGTGATAGGGCCAATTACACCGTCTGGGTTTAACCCAAACAACCGCTGGAACTCCCGCACGGCTGTTGTCATGTTGGGGCCAAAGTTGGAGTCTTGAGCTACGGTTTGAACATCGGTATAAAATTGCGAAATGAAATTGAGCATATACTGTGCACGTTGTACCAATGCCCCGCGCGACCCTTGGCGTATAATATCCGTTGGCGGTGTGCGTCCAATGCCGTACGCAATGCCTTCGCTGGTTAGCTCGCCAAGCCGTTTTACAGCGGAATATGCGCGCGAGATGTTTAGCCAAGTTTGGCGGTCTACTATGCCGCTAGGGTTTACCGTGCCCAGCTGCCTGATAGACTGGAATGCACGTACAGCCGCTTCTGTGGCGGCATCGTATACGCCGTTAACCGTAACAGGCGGAATAGCCGGGAAGTTAACACGTATTCTATTTAGCCACCGCTGCAAAGTTGCGATGGATGGGTCGGACATGCCGGGACGCAAGGTGAAACCCGGGAATGATTGTTCTACCCCGCCGATATTATCTGTTTCTACTATTTGGATATCGTTTGGATAAAACCGGCGTAGGATTTGCAGTGCATTTAGCCCTTGTTGCGCAAGTGTAACGGTGCTCCACTGCCATAAACCCGGACATTGCACGCGGCGTCCGTCGCAATATTCTGCGAAGAAAGGCTCTAGGTGGCCTTCTCTGCGGATGAAGCGGTTAAAAATACGGTCAACCATCTCATCTATGCTGCGGAAGATTTGCCCACCTTCTACGAACATTTGGTCGAATTGCGTGGAGTTTGTAATGTCAAAATTATGGCCGCGCACACGGTACCATTCGGTGAAGATTCTGTTCAAAGTAAGCGAAATAATGCAGTAGATATTCGCCTCTAAGCTAGCTGCCGGCCATGTAGAGAATATTTCGTGGCTTGCGGCATTTTTGATGTAGTACGTAAATGGTACTCTAACATTTCTTGCGTTTGGGTTATCCGGCCGCCCAAGATGTACTGTTATAAACTCCGGTATAATAACCTCGCTTAAAACTCGCCCTCTTGGTGGCATTGCCGGAGGTGGCACATCCATTCTGCGTTGTTCATCGGAGGTTAAATTATGGTGGTCTACATTGTGTTCTATTACGGCACCATTTTCTAAGCTGGGTACCATGTCTATGGGCAGTATACTGGTTTCGGTATCTAAAATTTCTACCCCGTGAATTATTACGGTGGCGTATCCTTCTGCTTCGGCTTTGACATCGCACACAGAGTAGGGGACACCTGTATAACTTGGGTCTAGGGTAAGAGAAACGGCGGGTGCGGCTAAAGGTAAGGGTTTTCCGATTCCGCTTTCATCCGTTGTAATCTCGTACAAGATGTTGTCACCATTAAATACGGTGATATGTGCGTTTGGTACTGGCAACGAGCCATTTGCCGTACTGGTTGTTACTTCCAAAAAACCTGTTCCCATAGGCATCCTCCATTCATTTAAATGAGGGCTCCGCCCTCAAGCTTTGCCACGGGCTTTGCTTTGGCACGGCCGCCGCCGCATGCCCGCATGGCTCCCTCACTACGGCGGGAATGAATCCCGCCTCCGTTCCGCCGCCTTTGGCGGCGGCGGGCGCAGCCCTGCGCCCTCTCGTGCGCGGGATAATCTCTGCGCTTTCTAATAAAAACGAGGCAGACTATTAAGTCTGCCTCATATAATATGCAATTACCTTTTGTCTGTGCTAGTCCGCTAGCGTAGACAGTAATTTATCAAATCTATCGCGCAAAGCGGGGTTGCGCAGCAATTTCATATCCTTACCGTCCTTTGGGAAACGGGGGACAACATGAAAATGGATATGGAAAACATCTTGCTGGGCGTATTTGCCGGAGTTGTTAAGCAATTGTACGTTCTTTAGCCCCAATTTCTCTTCATAAAGCGATACCACTTTTTTCATTGCTTTTGTTAAACTCAACAATTCATCTTCCGGAATGTCAAACATATTTACATAATGTTTTTTGGGGATTACCAATGTGTGATATTCGGTTATTGGCGTAATGTCGAAAAAAGCGCATGTGTACTCGTCTTCATATACTTTGTAGGAAGGCACTTCGCCATTTACTATTTTGCAAAAAATACAATCATTCATTTTCATTTTCCTCCACTTCCGGGGTTATAGAAATGGCTTCTATAATCTTTTGGTATATGGCACTGGGGTTTAAGCGCCAGTTTGCCTGTATAAGTTTTGCTTGTTCCCGTGTGTCTACAGAAAGCACAAGTTCCAGCACCACTCTTTTGTCTTCGTATACACCGCATTTTACTTGGAACTCGTTATTTTCGGCATTGGGGAAGTAGTTAACAGAGCTTTCAAACTCTCGCTTTATTTTCCCGCGGTGTTCTTCGATATATTGGTTAATTTTATTGCGTAAGGGGCGGGAAAGATGGTCGTTAAAAAGCTCCAATGTCTCAAGCCCGTGGTCGGTAACGGTGTAGCGGGAGGTATTTGCGTCTTCACGTTCCAAACTAAGCAGGTCTTGGTCTACCATATCTGCCAATGTTTCGCCCAAAGTGAAATGATCCATAAAATCATTACCTATAACAATGTCCGTAATCAGGGCTAAAGAAAGCGAAATCTCCATACGGTTTATAAGATACAAAATCAAAAGTTTGTTTTCTACCGCACTATATGTTTTTGCTGGCATTGCCACATCTCCTTACACTAACCCCTTATATATTCTAACTATTTCTTTCGCCATTAATTCTGCGGTAAATGTTTTTCTGTAATGGGCCTTTGTGTTTTTGGCCAGTGAATCGTATAGTTTTATATCGTCTTTAAGTTTAGTTATCGCATCATCCAGCGCAGCAATATCGTTTGGTGGAATGTCCAATATATTTGAATTCTCTGGCTTTATGAGTTTTGAAATTTCTATATCTGTTGTAATGATAGGTTTGCCCAAGCTCATGCCAAGGAATAGTGACGCTTGAGCAATGCCTAGGGTTTCCGTTACATTTAGCTGTACATCTGCAATGCTTAAAATATCGATAATATCCAAAACGTTTACAAGCACTCTTACATTCTGCATTTTTTCTTTTTCTATACGTTTTATTAATGTATCTCGATAACCGCCGTCATGGCCGGCCAAGATAAAAACTACGTTATACGGCATTTCCTTAATGGTGTTTAAAACATAGTTGTAATCAGGGGTCAACGATTCAAAAGAAACAACAACAAATGCGTCTTGCGGTATATTTAGTTGCTCGCGCGCCAGTTGCTGCTTTTCTGCTATAGATTCTGTTGCTTGGGGCACGCCGTGGTAAACGACTTTAGTTTTGTTTGGTTTTAGCCCATTTGAAATTAGATATTTTTTTATAGATTCCGTCGTGGATATAACAAAAGTGCTTAAACTGTTTATCGACCACCTGTCGGAAAAAGTGAGCGGGATAATAGAATGCTGAGTGTGTACTCTCACTGCTACTCCGGATTTGTGTGCCGCAATTTTTGCATAATGGGACGTATGGGTATGTATAACGCCCGGGCGGATTTTTTTTATCGTTTTTGTTAGTGCTTTGATTTTGTCTTTCTCTGTACCGCTTGCATCAAAAGTGCCGACGGGTATACCACGGCGGTGTAATATTTGGGTGGCACCGGAACCTGCGGGCACAATGGCCATAATGTTAAACCGATAGTTTCCATCATCAAAAAGAGCAATAACTTCTGCCCCGGCTATTTCCCAATCCTGTTCTGTTATAACGTGCAGTACATTTAATTTGGGCATAATCTCTCCCCGTTATCGTTCTCCTACAGCAACAATTTGCCCGCTGGGTATAAAAGCGCGGTTGGATGTAAGGGCAATTTCGCCACCTACAGCCAAATGGTCTAAGCCGTTAATAAAATAACCGCGCTCTGTAACGCTGCCAATGCCGTGCATAGTAACGCGTATTGTATATCGTTCTTCCATTGGTACCAAAACCGCCGTGCCGTCTGAACGGTGCAAGTAATCCAATGCAAGCTCTAACTCTATGGCAACAACCGTACCTATGGGGTTGCCTACATGGTTACGGTACATTATGTCGCCAATTTCGATAGCGTCGGTAATAAAATGCCTAAGCCCTGTGCCTTGCACTGTTACGTATAACGGGGTAGTTGGGCGCAGTATTACATCCAGGCGGGGGGAAACTTGCCTGTATACAAATGCCGCCGCCAAAGCCACGAGGGCAACCACCAAGATAATATCTATTATGCTAACTTTGCCTTTTATCCTGCCTTTATTATCAATCATGGTTTCCCTCCTAGTTTAAAATTTCTAAGTGGGTTATAAAACCCAGCCCTGCAAAATCCCTAGAACGCACAAAGATTTGGCGGTTTACTACAATGCGGTTTTGGTTAACCTCAATTTCAAAATCGCTTATATTGGCTATTGCCTCTATCACAACATATGTGAATTCACGGCCTTCCACAGGGGTGCGGCGTATGATACTGTTTGCTTCGTCCGGCACGTCTTGCAAGAATGGCAGATTGTATGCGTACACAACGGTACCTATTGCAGTGTCGTTAGTGCTGTTAAAGACTATCGGCCCGGGCTGTATACGTTGGTAGAAACCGGTAGGGTGCTCTTGTAATTCCACAGTAAAGCGGATAAGCGTACCGTCTTGTGCCAATGTTTGCTGCGGTGCGGAGAACAAATATGCTCCGTACACTATTACAGCACAGAGGAGTAATATTAAAATATCAAAGGCATTTGCTTTTTTCATTTTGTCAAAACCTTTCTATAGAGGCTATCGGTGTCACTCGCCATTTTTTCCAAGGTGAATTTTTCCTTGTATATCTGCATTGCATTATTGGCTAAATCATTGTAAAGGGTGGGGGAGTTTTGCAGCGTTTTAATACATTCTGCAAAAGCGTTTACATTACGGGCCTCAAACACCAGGCCATTTTTTCCGCTTTCTATAACATAAGGGTTACCGCCGTAATCTGAAACTATTGCGGGTACGCCTACGCTCATGCCCTGTATCAGGGAAAGCGATGTGGCCTCTGTACCAAATGATGCGGAAATTTGTGCATCGGATATTGCCAAAAGTTCATCGACCTCGGTTACAAACCCAAGAAGGCGTACGTTGTTTATGCCTTCTTTTTTTATACGTTCTTCTAAAATGGGACGCAAATCGCCTTCGCCTGCTATAAGGAAGAGTGTGTTTGGCAGGAGCTTAGCCACATCCAGCACATCTTCTTGGCCCTTTACCTTTGTAAGGCGGGCTAGTTGCAGCAGTACAAAGGTGCCTTGCGGGATGTTGTACTGTTTGTGCAAAACGTCTTTTTCTGTTTTGGGCGGAAGCTTTGCCGGCGGTGTGCCGTTGTATATGGTGAAAATTTTACTTTTGCGAGTACCAAGTTTAATCAGGTTGTCCGCAGCAGCAGGAGAAACTGCAATAATAGCGTGAGAAAAAAAATTATTTATAAACCCCAACATTTGCTTAAAAGGGAAACGTTGTTGCCTTGCGGTAGGCTCAAAAACACTGTGGCGTGTGTGCACAATTTTGCATTTGCCATACAGTTTTGCCGCCACACGCCCGGATAATGCGGCATGCGTGTGTACAATGTTGGGTTTTATTTTTTTAAACTGTTTTAGCAATACACCAACTGCTTTTAAAGAAAAAGACTTTTCTGCAAGGTACGGCAGTTTTATACATTTAATACCCTGTTCAGTAAGTGCGGGCAGTAATGCCGCGTTTTTGGGCAGGAGAACTGTAATGTCAAACTCTGACCGTGACAGCCCTTTTTCTCTATTAAGCAGAGCCAAAAGAATATGCCCGGCACCGCCAATGTTACTATCTGTTAAAACATGTACCACCCTAAGCATTCTGTGTCTCCGAAGGTTTGTTAACCCGTGCAAAGGCTATGCATATGCCGAGGAAAAGATAAAACACCAAAAGTACACGATAGTTATAAAACACAAAGTCTGTTAGGCCTTGGAACAGGAAACCTATAACAGCAGATACCATAGCTGCCGCCATTACTTTATGAGTAATATTTTTTGTGCGGCGTAAAAACTGTGCCATGGTTCTAAAGAAACAAGCAAGCATAATAATGAAAACTAGAAAACCGAAAACTCCGATTTCGATTAAATACTGCATGTATAAACTGTGCGCATGCGGGGAGTAAATAGCCGTTAA
>Ga0123355_10009028_pt1 | contig 15110 bp, 6 predicted proteins | sample TergutEmb28metaG_3_FD_89872 | JGI IMG/M metagenome (GOLD analysis project Ga0123355, IMG submission 89872) | Embiratermes neotenicus P1 segment gut microbial communities from Petit-Saut dam, French Guiana - Emb289 P1 | ecosystem: Host-associated > Arthropoda: Insects > Digestive system > Gut ...
ATAGCTGGGATTGTGAATTGAAACCTAACTACCAGGGTAACTGCATCAAAAGCTCATCAAGTAAAAAATTTTTAGGTTTGACTATCGATGACTCCCTATCATGGAAGGCTCATGTAGACCAAATGATGTCCAAATTGAATACAGCATGTTTTGTAATTCGAACAATACAAGCTATAATGTCTTTAGAAACATTAAGAATGGTCTACTTTGCATACATACGTTCAATTATAAGTTACGGGATAATTTTTTGGGGAAATCAACCATATAGTGATAAGATTTTTAAAATTCAAAAAAGGGTGATTAGAATCGTTACAAATTCAAGACCGAGAGATTCATGTAGGGAACTGTTCAAAAACTTAGAAATACTACCCCTATATTCCCAATATATATTCTCAATATCAATATATGTTGTAAAAAATAAACATTTATTTCATACAAACCATCAGATCCACAGTATTCAAACGACATTTAAAACCAACTTACATCCACCTACAGCTAATTTAACAAAGTTTCAAAAGGGAGTGTACTACTCAGCAATCAAAATTTTTAACAACCTTCCGCACGAAATCAAAGAATTAGCCAATGATATATTACCGTTTCGGAATGCTTTGAAGAGGTTTTTACTTACAAATTCCTTTTATAATAGTAAGGAATATTTTAATTAACAGAGATATAGCATTGAAATTTAAATGAACAATTAGTTTTAAGTACTTTAATGCTGCACTCTATTTATAACTAAGGTTCTTCCAACACTATATATATTATATTAGTATGTAAGTGACAATGTCTATATCCACAGGATTGTATCCTAATTTGGATTTATAGAATGCAAATAAATTACATTACATTACATTACATTACAATACTGGGATATGTCATATCTTATTGGGAAATAACACTGCTTACTGGGATATTATACTGCTTGCTGGGTTATGACACATCCTTTTGGGATATGACACTGCATACTGGGATATTGCACTGATTACTGGGATATGTCACATCTTATTGGGAAATGACACTGCTTACTGAGATATGACACTGTTTACTGGGATATGACACTGCTTACTGGGTTATGACACATCTTATTGGGATATGACACTGCTTACTGGGATATGACACTGCTACCTGGGATGTGACACTCATTACTGGGTACTGGCTTCTGATAATTTGAGAAAAGACAGTCATCTCATCATCAAGAGTCAAAATGTCTAACAAGAATTTCGACTGTTGAAGATGAGACCACTGTGCTCTCTCAAAATTTTGGGAGCCAATTATTCAGTGATGCTGGATCCCATTCCAGAAGAATGGATACCTCATGCACACAACTGTGAAAAGCTTAAAACCTGCACAGAATATATAGTTCATTCACTTTACCATGAACTGTGGTGTTTATTGACAGAATTAAAAGTATCAACCCTGCAGTGATGATGGGTTTTAAATTCCTATGACTGTGTTAGGATGGAGGAGTTTTAAATTTACAGTACCCTGAAATGCATTTATGACCGTACAGTGCACCGAGGCCAGCACTGAAGTGTTAGAACAAGAAGACAATGAGCATATGACATTTAGCACTTTCATTATTTATTACCATAAAATACTTACACTCACACATTAAGCAAAGCTATATCTTATGTTTATTATTTTTTGCTTGGCAACCACCTATGAATATATAATCAAAATTATGTTTTGAGTGGTGCCATCAGTCAGTCAACTATCTTAAAAAGTTGTCACTTGTAATTAAACAAGACATGTATCACTAATATGCATGTATGTTTTAAGTAATGTATTTTGTTTTACATTAACCTTTTGGTGCCGGAATTATTTTTTTAAATTTTAGCACAACCTGTATATAAAATGTGAATAAAACAGGAACCAAATAAGTTAGAATTATGAAACAAACTGCATTTTGAAGAGAAAGAAATGGAGAGTATATACCATGTTTAAAATATTCAGTATCTATATTTGTTGAATAAATATATAAAATGCAATGTCTAGAGGTTAGCGGTGCGGTGCGACCACTGTAGTGGTCGTTAGGCGTCAAATGGTTAAGTCACCTCTGAATCTTGTCTAGATGTGTGATTGAAACTCTCTCCTTTTTCACAGACAGATGAAGAGAAGGCAAATCACCTACCTGTTGTGATGCCCTTATTTGACCGTGCAACATGCTCAATACCTAAATCCCAAATAGGATTTATGGATTTCATCATCAAAGACATGTTTGAAACATGGGAAGGTGTGTTTATGTTGTAATATCTTGTCTTCCTTTGCTAGAGTACCCAAACCATCTACCAAAAGTGACATGAATGCTCAGCATAGAATTTAGATGACCACTACAATTATCTGTTCCTACCCTATACCTCTTTGCATTTTCCCCCATTCCCATATGTTCCTTGTTCTCAGTGTCCACCCACAAATGTCAGCAGTTCTGGTACCCTGAAACATATTTTCTCAAACGTGCCTTGAACATGACCTGGGATGTGGTCACTTTCCCATTAGTGTCAGAATACTGTCATGCGCCGCATAATGACGTTTTGGTCAAAAACGGACCACATATACAATGGTGGTCCCATAAGATTATACTATTATAATACCATTGTGTTACAATTGCCTACAGTATTCAGTACAGTAACATGCTGTACAGGTTTGTAGCCTAGTAGCAACAGGCTATACTATATAGACTAGGTGTGTAGTAGGCTATACTATCTAGGTTTGTGTAAGTACATAAGTACACTCTATAATGTTCACACATTGATGAAATTGCCTAATGATGCATTTCTCAGAATGTATCCCCATTGTTAAGCAACACATTACTGTATGTAGCAGCTACAATTGTGAAGTAGTTGTACTTATGTTACAAAATTAAAGTTTGCTCATGCAGTAATAAATGGAAGTTTAGGAACCAAGATTCATAATGCACCAAAGTCTCTTTTTCAATACATGCAGATCAACTGCATAGTTGTAACTACAATACATGTCACCAAGAATATGGAGTAAATGTCCTGTTGTCTTTGAATGTTCACTAGTAAGTCTATGGGATGATACAGGAAAATTACATTTTATTTACTGCTACTTCAAAGAAATACTGCATGTACACTCTTTGTCACTTTGGAGTTGTTGTGTGCCTGGGTTTTGCACCTATCCTGTAAGGCCAAGAATTATCTTCATGGATGTAGAAAGGATTAAATAACATGTTATACAAGAGCTTCAAACTGAGTTCACTTAGAACTGTGTGTGTGTGTATATGTATATGTGTATATATATATATATATATATATATATAAAATTGATATAATAGAGCACTGGTTCCCAAAGTGTGCTCTGCAGCTCCCAAGGGATTCGTGACCAGTTCCTAGGGGATCTGTGGAAGCATATCTGTAATGGCTACCCTGAACTTTACTTATTTTTTTTAAATTAAACGAATAATGTTTTGTTAAAAATAATCATGGAACTCCTATAATTGGCGATGTGTTTACTTTGTAAGACAGTTACAATATCCAATTAAGAAACCCATGTACCCATGAAGTGGGTGACAGTATAATCAAGGTCAAAACATGCATTGCACTGTTATGTGTGTATTCACAGCTATCTAAAATTTGTTCTAAGATAAGTTTTTAATTTTGGATGCCTATCTTTTGGACCCTGTACTTACGTCAGCAAGGATGTGAGAATCTGTGTTTATTTTTCAAAGTCAAAGGATGTTTGTCAGCAAAAAAGTTTGGGAGAAACTGTAATAGGGGATATGACATGAAAATGACATTCTCTTTATGATGTACTGAACTTTATTTTATTTATTATATAAGAGGTGGTATTCTACTACAAATTTTCTCTTGTATTGACAGCATTGATCGAAATGCCGGAGTTGCTGCAGAACATGGAGCATAACTATAAATTCTGGAAAGAGAAGGAGCAAAGTGGAATTCACCGAATACAAGATGTGATCTTGATGCAGCAGAAAATGAAGGCATGTGAAAAGACTGACTAATAGGTGTCAATTTCTGTGTTGATGTATATGTGTGTGAATGTAAGTTATTGTGATACGGAGTTTGTGTGCGTGTGTATCTTCTGAATGTGATAGCTAGATCATCTCAAGAGCTGATGTGATTTCTTCCAAGGCTAGGTGTGGAGAAAATAAACTAATAACTGTGTATAATATACCTGGTCGACTGGTATTAGACTTTGAAACAAACAGAGAAATATGTTAAGTGTATGTGATACATAATTTCCACTTCTGCCTGAGAACTATTTAAATTGTTTCTTCTGTCCTTCTTGATGGATCTTTGTTTCTCTTTCTGGCCGAAGGAAAAATATCATGCTGTGTTTAAACCATGTGCAAACAGTCCTGACATCTCGTTGTATACAAAGTGATAAGTTTTAAATTCTTATAAGTATCTGGACAGTGATAAAATAGTACATGTTTTATGCCATGTTTTACTATTTCTTTCAATATGAACATACACATATGGGATATGCAATGAGACCTGTCACTCATTCTAACAGATGATTGTGATTACAATAATGAATGTTGATTAATTAGTATACTGTCATGAAAGTCTTGATTTATGGTGATCCAAACATTAATAATGTGCATATGGATTGAAACATTTTGTCTGGGAAAGTAACTAATAACTCCAGATTGTACAAAGAAAAGCATATATCATGAGAAGGATGAACTTCTTTTACAGTTGTACAGTGTGAGCCATAAACACCTGATTTCTGAAATGAAATAACATTTTAAGGAAAAGTGGACAAATTCTGTTAACAGTGATAGATACATTCCATGTCTATGAGAATTCATGTTAATCATTACTTATTTTAATACGACGTTTTGTATGTGACCATGGTGCCATTCACAACAATCCTGGAATTGCAATGGAAATTTGCCATAACATGTTACAGCACTTTCATATTGGTCCCTTGCATATTCTTCTGAATTCGCTGTTTTTGAGGCATCAATATTGGCAGGATACATTTTGTGCAACTTTCTTTTGACATAGGATTTTGGTACTGCAAGGTCAGGCAAGGAGGTAGGCCAGGTATACGAGAAGCATCAGACTGTATTTGAAATTTGAAAACCAGCTTGCCCACTAGGCAAAGTGTCCATACTGACAGTCATCATGCACATGATGTTTTCAGCCACTGCTCATGCAACACACATTTCCATACAAGTTCTCAGGAAAGTGTTTCCAGACAGACTCAGTCTCACTTCTGGGACATCACCTGGCCTGCCCAATTGCCTGATTGTATAATACCAAGACTGCTTCCTTTGGGGCTATGTCAAAAGCAAGGTACACAAAACTCCTCCCAAAAATGCTGACTTACAACAGTGAATTTAGGAGTGTATTCAAGGGATCCCCTTTTCCCTCAAGACTGTTGGAGTGTACTGAATGACATGACAGTCGTATGCAATTTGTCACATTCAAACAGTAATGATTACCATTAATTCTTATGGGGGTGTAATATATTTATCAGTGTTAATAAAATTATTCCAGTTAAAATGTTATTTCATTTCAAAAACCATTGGGCAGTTCTGGCTCACCCTGAATTTTGTTCAAAATTTTAAGACCATGTGAAATTTATATTCTGTGATATAGAGGATGAACATTTCATAATCAATAAAATGGCATAATGTTATGACACTTGACAAAATGTCTCAGTCTCCTTGTATATGTTTGTCCTCTGTACTGTCAGGTGTAACAAAACACGTATATGAAACCAAAGAGATATTTTCTAGATGTCAACACCTCGAAATTTGGTCCAGAATTATGAAATAACCAAAGTAATAAACCGATGGATATATTCATACTGTGTGACCTTACAGTACTTTATTTCAGTAAGGAATGACAAACTTTTCATTCAGCAAGCTTACCTTTGTTGACTCAACTAGGGTAGTGTACTGTTGAGACATAGTACCTTTCTTATGTAAAAATCTGTGTCTTAGTTTAAATCACTTGATGACAGCATGGCACAGTATTTCAGGCCCTTTATTTGGACTTGTATGCTGTCACAGTTTTTAATATAAAACTAAAATATTCATATATGGGTCCAGGGCATGAGATAGCTCTACTGAGGGATCCAACAGTTTAGGAGTCACGTGATACTGTCTATACCTGAAGATGGAAATAAGAATCCATTTTAGTAACTGTGCTTTTTTTTTATTAAAAACTAAGACAATGAACAAAGTCCAAATAAATTAACCTTACTGATAAATTTATTTGATTTAAAGATGCTCTGTCCATGTCACAGGTAAGAAACCAAGATGATATCAGAATATTTCAACAGTAGGATTTGACGAAAGAACAAAAGATGTTTCTATGTTCAGAACATCTGACTATGGTTCAGATCATCACCTTCTGGATTGTGACACCATCTAGTCTGGATTTAAACATTCAGAGGAATATACTGCCTCTTGTCTTCAGGACTGACCTTGTAAGGCCATATATTCTGCCAGGTCAGGACTACACAGTTTCAAGACCCAGAAGACTACAATATAAACACTTGCAGCTATGAAAGACTGAAATTTCTGTCTATGGTATTGGTGACTATTGATTTTGCAGGTCCAAATGATTAGACTTGCACATTCTGATTTTATCATAACTTTGCAAGCAATTCCATTTCAGCCACAGATGACACATTCTGTTGGTGACTTATTTCATAGTGTGTGTGCTTACGTACAGTGGACACCTATGTAACTAATTAACATAGGACTTCAATGGCAAGGCTAGTTAAACTGCAGATATAGTCAGTAAAATATAAGTTTCGTTGTTTGGCTACTGTGAACACGATAAATGAATCCTTCAATTCAATATGAGGCAGTTAATTTACTAAACAGCTAAGCAACTATCAGGTTCTTTATATGAACTTTCATTGTGTTAATTTATTTTATATAGGTCTGACTCTTACTTTAAAAACACTAACATAAAAACTTCACTGACTCCACAGTAAATATCGTGTGACTGTACTTACCTGCTTGCATTTATATGGCCATTAAGAGTAAGCCTACTTATGTTGTTATTGTATTGTGAAGAAGAGGTTTGAATTCTCACATGGGAAAAGGCTATTAGCTGATGTTGCTCTTGAGTAAACCATATAACACACTGTTTTCTTCTTACATGACTTCTACATTTGTCTGTTATTTCTTTCCCCAAGAGTACATGCAGAAGCTTCTGAAGTCAAAGCATCCAAATACAACTTCATGCAGAACCTCAATAATGTAGCATGTGTGGCACTAATGTTGTTCTCACCTCAGAAATTTGTAAGGCAGCCATATTGCCTGCATTTCCTTGTAATTTCTTCAACAAAAATTGTGTGTAGCTACGTTAGTTGGCTGAAGTGGTGCTGCTTCTGACTTGTATCTGGGAGGTGCCCCATTCAAAACTCAGACAGGACACGGACTGTCATTACTTCCCTCAGCCTTCTTCTCTCAAATGCCCTCCATCTGTGCTATTCCCCACATGTTTCTGTAATGTTATAGATATGTATAACACAAAAGACAAAGTTTTAGTTAATATTGTATTTAATGTTTACATTCCTTAGAGTAGACAAGAAGACAGAGGATTTTGAACTGAATGATATCAAGTCTTACCTACATTTTAGTTACTCTTCATTTCTTCAGGGATGTAATTTTGATATATTAATGCCATTCTCATATACATGACCTGTCCCACATATCTGAAGAATATATTACCTATCATTATGTTGTAATTTTGCCCTGAATTCTGTTATGCAGGACATAAATATACTCTTCATCTGCATTTACTTCTATACTGACCTCCTTATTGGCTTCTAACAGTTTCGGTTTTTTTTTCTGTGCGATTTATGTTTCGCCCAAAACATTTACATCAGAAACCATCAGAAGATGCTGTGTTCAATTAATTTTCAATGTCTCCTGATTTTCTTGGACCATCCTAATGGGTTATCATAAAGTAAAGTTGAAAAGCATCTGTGATAAGGCATTTCCTAGTTTCAAGACTCTTCAGAACAGGAAATATAAAATGTTTTATTTAAATGGATTTTACTGAAGCTTTTGTTTAAATACATCTTTAGTCCCTAAAATTCTTTTTATGGTTGTAGCAACCTGAATGGGATAACTACAAAACTCCCCTCCTAACTCTATCATAGTCTTGCTTGCAAGTCTGTAAACAACTGATGTAATGTAGCACTGTATTCCAAATTTGTTTGTCCAATACATGATGTTTGCAGGATGCATGAATAACAATTCACACAACATTAAGCCTGAATAACAGTTAATCTGTCAGAAGAAAATCTGTACTGGTGATCTACAGTTGCTTCTTCAGCTGATGGAGTTAAAACTTTAGAGAAAAATAATTAAGATAACAGCCTTCTAGAATGTGATGACATGTAGTATCTTGGATAGGAACCTGCTGTCTCCATCCCTGAAGATGGAGAAGACAGGTTTCTCCACAGCACTGGTTCTTGTCTACCAAACTACAAGGTGCCTTGTTCCAAAAGACTGTAATCTTCATTTTTACTGCTGTGAGAACCTCAAATCTGACATGTGGATACATTTTGGTACAGTAACATTCTGCATTTGCTTGATAAAAAGGAACTGCCTGAGTATTTCTACAGCCAGTTAACCTTTGTATAAACTGGATATGCAGGAATTAAGATTCTTCAGTGCAGTAGTATTACCTTAATCTGGATGTCAGTACTCCAGAAATCCTAATCCTTTGGCAGTTGGGCAAGGTGCTGTATAGGTGGTTTACAGCAGTATGTCAGAAGCAAAAGCCATAAGTGAGCCTATTACAGTTTAAACAGCAGTCTTTTTGTGATGAAATGAAAATAACTGCAAAGTGAACATTCTCTCATAGCTGGCTGCTAAGTAACAAAATTTATTGTATATTACATTTCAGCCCGTCAGAATAACAACGTTCAGGTCCACAAGCAACCGGATTATAAAACTTAGTCTAAAATGTGCAACATTACATGTTAAGTCATTGTACAAATTCTCACACTGCACATCTGTGTTACATTCTTTGATATCATGAATTTGAACTACAAAGGTATATAAGTGTTACAAACATTTGAAATAATGTTACAATTGGCATGCAGGTTTGCAGTTTCAAATGATGTTTAGTCACTATGATGATGACAGCACAGCCCATTTAGGATTTAAGGACAGGCTTATTGTGACCTTAAAGAGTTTTCAGCATATAGTAATGATACACATTAATATACTTTGGTGTAGCTAGAATTATCAAGTCACAGGAGCATACACGGAAGTAAGTACAAGAGTGTATTTCATATTTAAAGTTTAGTTCAAGCAAATTTGTTGGCATTTTCAGTAGCAGTATGTATGTAGCAAAGGGGAGTCACAAAACCAGTAGAGTGAGGAGAAATATCTCAACATTTGCTCTGGGAACTGAACCCACTTTATTTATTTCATACTGCATCAGTCAAATTTTATCAAGTAGAATTCAGTGGAATAGTTTGGTTTGAAATCTAACGGCTCTGGTACATACACTGTGAAAGAAATCTGACAGTAGCTGACATGAGGAAGACATGAAAATTAAATATTAAAGTACATTGAGTTTCTTGTATTAAATTTTAATGCATTAGGTACAAAACCTTCTTGTGATTAGTGCTCTGATAATGGAACCCACAGGATTAAGACAACCAAAACAAAGCCCATAATCATCAGATATAATTCTGGACTAGTTCAATCCATTTCATGTATTCATACAATTCATTTAGTTCCGTTTACATAGCAAGCTTCTTGCTCCAAGTTGCCAACTTCCAAAATTCTATTCTTCCTGCCTTATCCTGTATAAGCTATATGTTTAGCCTACAGAAATCTTGATTTAATTACCCTGATTATTTAAGAAAATTGTGTAAATTACAGAATTCATTGGTCAGCAGTGTTTACCATTCTTACCTACTTGGTTCCTCTTCTGACCACGTATTTCCAGACACCAATATTTTTTTCCTCTAAGACTACTACTACTACTACTACGATGAAGAAGAAGAAGAAGAAGAAGAAGAAGAAGAAACACTTACTTCCAAATTATTCAGGAGGCCGTGCAAGAACTTGATAACCATAACTTCGTTTGCACACTAATTACAAGCTTTGAATATCTGCCTTATTCCTGTCAGTAACGCAAGTCACTGTCATTACGCCACGAAATGTACATCGTCATCATCACGGTTCCCTCACATACTGATGGCTGGTTGAGAAATTTATATTGCACAACGAACGTTGACCAGACTGACTGCCGCTTTGTCAGCTGAGTCCCGCCATATCATCGGTTCGTCGGATGGAGATGTGTGTTCGGTATAATTTTGATATTGCGTTTTCGAGACTTTATGAAATATATTTACACTTTCTTAGTGAGTGTTTTGTGTGCACCGTAAGTGACTTACTAAACCAGTAGTCAGTTGCTCGTGTATTTTTGTGACGATATTCCTCGGACCGTATATACCGGTAACACAATTCAATGTGGTGGCATGTATCGTTTTTGCGGTTTAGTACAAATTCGCTTAGATACCTGCTACACCTTCAAACCATAATCTTGCTGTTCATTCTGTCGCCCTTCCTACACCGACAGACACATCACAGTATTGCATTATTGCTGTTCGTCCACCTCGTCCAGACCTTCTTTGACCTTCTGGCCTCTGCCCGCCTGAACAAGGTTACCCATAAGGGGGTTCCTCTTGTCTTTAATGATAGCGCGATCGTGAAGGGAACTTCCAATGAATGTATTGCTAGTCAGCTTGTTGTTGAATAGAACTGTCTATGTTGTATGTTTTCAGACTTTCACAGTGGGTATAGCTAAAGTGTGTTGTTCTGAGTACTTAAAGCGTGTTGGATATAAGTATGCCCCGACGTTTCGGGGGGACTTAATTAGAACATATGGCTCCTGAAGTGATCGAGTGGTGGAAATATATATTGTACAAGAAGGTGGCAAATATTTTGGTCGTAGCTCGTATTGGTAACTTTCCTTGCAACGTTGCTGTGTAATTGATAGTATCGTCCTCGCATTCACTTCGGAAGCCACCTGATTCTGGTTCAATCACCATGAAGATGGAAGCAGCACGTTCATTCGAAACGTTGGACAACGTTGTAAGAATCCAGAAGACCGTCATTTGTAGGATGTTTATTTTACAGTCTGTACTATTAGACGCGTTCGCAAAATTGCGAAAAACGGGTATTAGTTTCGTCATGTACGTGTAAGTCTGTTTTTATCGACTTCCACTGGGCGGATTTTTATGATATATGGAATCTGAGTATTTTTCGGAAATGTGTCGAGAAAGTTCATGTTTCATTAAAATATGACAAGAATGACGGGTACTTTCCATGACGACTAATATACGTTTTTGATCATATCTCGCTCAGTTCTTGTAAAGCCATCCTCGGGGGCTACAGTTAAATACCTAATACTATTAATTTCACTGATAAATTAATTACTGTAATTCGATTATTCTGTTGAGTTAAAAAATTCAAGCTATCAAAAGCTTTGTCCTTGTTAAAATGTGAAAACTGTTGATACTTGCAATGCTGACATGTGTTTTCGTTTTCAGACAGCTTTTATATTCGGTGTAAGTGGTTGATGCGGTGGTTGCATTTGACGGTGTGTTACCCAAATTAACAGCACCCAATTAATAAGCAGGAATACTACGTCAAACAGGAACCACATCATTAACCACTTATACGAATTGAAATATCCCTAACAACGTCAAGATATTTGAAATCTCAATAATTTTAATGTTTCAAAGAGACAAAATTTTTTACATCTTCGCCTTACTAGGTTAACTAAAGAGAATATATGAATAATTACTATATGTCTGAATAATTTAGTAATGTAATCTATAGTTTGCCGTATTCAAGCATAATCCTTGAAGTCGAAACATGTCGGTCTTGAAAAAGCCAGTATTAATTTACCAGTATTTATGTTAGTTGTGTTAGACGGAATACAACGTATAAACCTCAGCTAACAAGAGTAAGTAAAGGACGTGGTATAAACCATCAGGTCTAGGAAACGTCGTCGAACTTCTTGCGTAGAGCGAGAAAAAAGACGGCAAACCCCATTCATGACCGCGTTTCAGACTCGAGGATCGCCATGACGAAACTCCGACTAGCTGCTGCATCGGCCGAAATTCTAACTAACTTAGGTAGGTTTTCACCCTTTTTATAGGCCACGAAGGCCCTTAGGATGAGTGGAGGTATAGCTCTCCTCTTTCTTGGACTTCGGCACTAGATGGGGGTGGGGGGTCAGCCCCACGCCCTGGCCGCCTCTACCCCCGGGAAAGACCCGGTACCCGTTGTACAGGAGGCTGGGTGGGCCTCAGGGCCGGTCTGGACGGGCGGAAAATCTCGTCCCCACCGGGATTAGATCCCGGACCTTCCAGCCAATAGTCAGTCGCTATACCGACTGAGGTACCCGGCCCATTAGGTAACTTACCGAGTCAAATATATCAATGCGAGAACCTTCTTTTCAGATAAAATACGATTTCTTGGGGAGAGTGGTCGTGTATTGCGGTTTGTTTACCAAAGAGCGATATGAAAGTGTTCCGTGCGAGTTACAGTGCACCTAAAGGGGCAGAATTCCCGAGGGCCTGCTTGTTAAATGTAATGCAGTTTTTTTTACGGAAAGTGATCGTGTAATGAGGGTGTTTGCCCAAAAGCGATATGAGAGTGAAATGTGTAGTACCGACTGAACAGTGCACCGAGAGCGGTAGAAGACCAGAGGGCCGCTTCTTTAGATGCGAAGTGTTCAGTGCGGTGTTCAGTGCAACCGAAGCAACATGAGTGTTTGGCTTGAAGTAATATGAGGGTGCAGTGTGTACAGTGCCTTGTTACAGTGCAGCCGAACAGAATGCGGAGACCACTGCAGGAAGGTTAGTACAACCATATTTGCTCGCAATAGATTGAATATTTAGGTGTTCTGAGTACGCATATGTTGAAGGTGACGGTGAATTCGATTCATGTAATATAATATTATTTAAATAACAAATTGACTAGACACGTCAGCACAAAAAATATTTATTGGGGTATATAGACTACATGTTTCGACAGTAAAAACCATAATCCAGTGAGCACTCTTAAGGGCGATAAAACCGGTCCATAGTGTCAAATACCTACTCTTGTTTTAATTTGTTTTAACTAGACAATATATGCTTCACATTTTATCCAGTATCAGTTTTTACGTACGTTCACAATTGTAAAAATATTGGGATCCCAATATCTAAATAGCACCTGAGACTTATTCCGATGAGGGCCTGATGATGACCTGTTAACAAGTCGAAACATGTAGCCTATATACTCCAATAAATATTTGTTGTGCTGACGTGTCTAGTCAATTTGTTATTTAGTTCGTTAGAGCACTTCGTGATGCCCTATTTAAAAATAATATTATATTGTAATTGAGGGTCTTGTCCATGAAAATGTGAAGTCTAAATAAATAGTGAAATGGGGAAGACACGATTTAGAATTAACTGTAGTGAATTCGTAGTCAAAAGATGTAAGAATAGATTTTTCTGAATGAATTGCCATAAAAGAGCTGGGGAATAGAAACTATTTTATGGTTTTTTGATCATGTTTTGTTCTTCTTTACCTCGTTAAAACTATCCCAAATCCGTGTTTTATGTATGGTTCTGAGCTTCTTAGGTCGTTTTCCGACGCTTGCATGAAATCAGAGTTAAAAGCAAATGGTCTGCCTTCTGACCAGAAGGGCGATAGTCAAGACTCTTTTGATGTGAGTAGAGTAAGGGGTGAGAGCATGTTGGAACAAAACCCTGTCATTTTGCTTTCTTTGTGGACCAGTATGACCCGTGTCTCCTGTTTTGGCATGAAAAAAAGTTAATATACTATACGTTTGTTAACCTTGGGCTAGATTCTACACTCTTAGAACGCTAGCATACATTTCTGTGCTCATTCCTTCGGATTTTCCCGTGACTGTGACAGGTCTCAAAAGCTAGTCCCGCAGTCTCTATAAAGTGTAAGTAACCGTGACGCTAAATGGTCCGGAGTTTCGTATTAAGGTAATAGAGTACCAACGAGGCGTGACCTCCAGACGGTTTACCAGCGCTACTTAGCAATGCCGCGCACCTGCCGTATGGAGACTGAAAGGCCGTACTTGACGTGGGGTCTGAGGAGAAGGGGGCAGTGCTGCTAATTCCCACCGGCTTATCAATATGATGATGTCATATATCACATTCCTCAGCCTTTCACTCAACAGAGCTGCCGCTTTGCTCACGTGTGTTTAACGATGCGTAGTATATGTAGTATTTTTCATTGTGTGTTATACTGTCTAGAACAAAATAGTTATTTTGAATTGTTAGGTAACCTGCTTTTCAAATTTAGCGCCGTATAGATATTTTACGTCCTTGTTTTTATTATCTGGGAGCTGTAGCATACAGAGGTAGAGATATTTTTCGTCGCTGATGGATACGTGGGCCTCCCGGAGTTTATTGACAGGTTACCAGTGGCGCGCTAGCGTAACACGGATATTATTTTATTTGACAACTGTCACTAGTCATTTCCCTCTGGCTCGCTGCACTTTACAAGACTGTGACGAGCAGTGAACAGCGCGTTTGTTAGATGTGGTGTGTGCCTGCAAGCCGAAGGAAAATATTTCCGGCACTTTCTTTAAATGTGGCGAGTAAACACTGTAATAGTAACTGCAGTACGTTTAGCTAAACCGATTGGACCCCGACTCACAGCAACCTGGAATGGCGGCGAGCGTTGCGCTGCCTGTCATCACGCAGAGCGGTATGAATGAAGAGCAATAGCAGTATTGCTTCCTTTATTTTGTATCTCAAGACACGGTACATTCAGAGTGGGCCCGTACTGCCGCGATTTTCAGTACCGTACACTTAACCCTGCTCTGATACCATGGGGTCTATGTGACCCCAGGCCTCTTTGACTCATGTTTTTTTTTTTAACTGTCACGAATAATGACATCGCCTTTTACGTATTTTTTCGTAAGACCTTCTTAACAGTGTCACACACATTCGCTAGTTTTTGTGTGTTTCCGTTTATTTTTTATTTATGTTTATTTCCGCTTGGGGTCAAATGGACCCCATAGTACCTTCCATGTAATATAGATAATTGTCTGCAAAATGCAGAAAACGCAGTATGTGTAAAAATGTGTCAT
>Ga0123355_10009029_pt1 | contig 15109 bp, 8 predicted proteins | sample TergutEmb28metaG_3_FD_89872 | JGI IMG/M metagenome (GOLD analysis project Ga0123355, IMG submission 89872) | Embiratermes neotenicus P1 segment gut microbial communities from Petit-Saut dam, French Guiana - Emb289 P1 | ecosystem: Host-associated > Arthropoda: Insects > Digestive system > Gut ...
ATAGGCGTTTGTTACGGTAGATATAAAACCCTTGGCTTCTCCTTAAACCTTCTTTCCCGCCAAGTTCGGCTATTTCGGTTGTTGTTAGTTTTGATATATGTGGAAGCATATAGGGGCGAACGATTATTTCTGTGCCATTAATTTCCAAAAATTCATCAGACATAATTTGAGTATTATACTTTTTTATAAAGGGGTCAGTTGGTGTAATGTTTATGCCATTCATGCGAAATATAACTTTACCGCCCTCCATCTCTATATAACGATGAAAAACCAATGAAATATGCGTGCGGGTTATATCCATTTTTTTGCCTAATGCCTTGTTTATGTCACTTTCGCCAACTGTAAGCCTATCTAGGTTTTGCCAAACTACCAACGTGCCAGATTCAAGCGCACCAAGTTCATATATATGTGGAATTTCACCCAGTTCGTCCATTTCAAGGATAATTAACGCCCAGTCGCCATTTTGGGCTATAAAATCTATATCCCAGCGTCGTGCTTCTACGTTTTCGCCTTGTTTGCTTACAACTGTGAGAGTTCTGCATTGAGACAATGAAGCTGTTTTCATGCCCAACCCAAAACGCCCCAAATCATTGGAATCTCGTTTATCGTTAGGGTTTTGGCTTCCATAACGCATAGCAGAATCAATATTTTTTATTCCTGTGCCATTATCTAAAATGGCAATGTAGGCATTAAATGGCTGGAAAAATATATCTATTTCCGTTGCATTTGCAGTTAAACTATTGTCAATTACATCAGAAATTGCCGCTTCTAAGGTATATCCAATGGCGCGCGTAGATTCCATTAGGGTGGGCGCATGAGGTGGGATTAAAACCGTTCTCATACAATTCCACCTTCAAGTAACTTGATACATAAGTCAGCATTTTTGGCGGCTCGTTCGCGTAGGTTTAGCCCAATGTTATATATTTCCTCGGAAATACTATCTATATTTTTGTGAATTTCACTTGAATACTCTACCAAAGTTTCTATATTTGTTTCTTCCACAGGCATATACCATTGTTGATTCATTGTGTCCATAAATTCGCGAATTTTGGGGCTGTACACTAGCCCAATTGCGGGAACACCCTTTTCCATAGCAAAAATTAATGCATGAAGTCGCATACATACAGCAAAAGAAGCCAGCCCTAAAATACTACGTGCCAAATTATAATCCTGTAACGCTGGTTCAAGCAGAATGGATTTGTTTTTATTTGCCATAAGAGCCATCACACGTTTTGCAATGTCAGTATCTTGCTCTGGGCGCATTGGCACAAATACAGCCTGATAATCATAGGTGTTTATTAGTTCATCTGCAAACAGTGCAATTTGCTCCTCCAAATTTGGGGGATTATTTGCCCAAGGGCGCAACGCTACACAAAAAAACTTGCCTGTTACACCAATGGAAGCAGGTAGATTGCTGTCAATTTTTGGGAATGGCAAGGCAAAAGAAGCATCCGCAGTAACATGTATTGCTGGTGCGGTTACACCCATTTCATTTAAAAGTTTTAACGAGCCTTCTTCACGCAAGGTAATTAATTCCACACGATTAAGCACTCTTGTGGAGCGCGAAATATTCCGCGGGTTATTAATAGCCCCAATTCCATTTGCATACAACATATTTAACACACCCAAACTACGCGCTGTATTTATTAGCCACAAATAATATAAAAGTGATTGTGTGCTTGTTTCGTCTTGGATTAAATTACCACCGCCCGCAATAAGCAGTTTTGCCTTACGAATACGCGAAAACACTGAAATTAAATTAAACCGATGAACAGCATCAACTTGAAACTGTTTACGAATTTCTTTTGGTTTACGTGATAACACAGTTAAATTAATGTTATTACGACGTTCGCGAAGGTTTTGCACAATGGATTTTAATATTATATCGTCGCCACTGTTATTTTGCCCATAAGAGCCAAAAATGACAACATTTACAGGGGGTTTATCTCTTTCAGAAAGGATATTCTTATATACATCAATGGCATCTTTTGCCATGCGCTCCAATGAATATTCTGTAATTGCCAGATTACGCCCCCACGCCCCCAATGCCAAAAATTCTTCTTCATGCATATCCAACAAAACGCCAATGTCTGCCAATAATTTTTCGGGGGTTAAATCGCCTGCATTTCTGCATGTAAAATTAGTTTCCACGGCAATGGGTTTTGTTTCTTCGTTTAAAATGCCCAAATAACCTTGATTTCCCGCAAGTATTACAGGTGTACCAGTAGACATTGCCTCTAATGCAGAACGGCTTACATTTACAAAAATATCTGCAAGCCCTACAAATTTATGGGTATCTGTGCGTTGCCCTGTTAGTTTAATTAATTCCCGCCCCACCCTTTTATTTACAGCGTCTACTTTTGGCGTAAAATTGGCAAAATCGTCACCATCTCCAACAATAATAATCTCAATTGGCTTTTTTGACACAGCTACTATTTTTTCTGCAATATCAACCAAAGTAAAAGACGCCAGACTTCTATCTTTATCTAATCGGCTTAACGACACAATTTTTATTGTATCTTCACTCAATCCAAATTCCTTAATCACATCAGAAGCGTCTATACCAGGTGCAAATTTTTCTGTATTTATGGCGTTTACTGTAAGGCTTATATTTTCTTCATCAATTTTGTAATTTTCCAACAAATAATCCTTAATGTCTTGCGAAACTGCTAGAGTTCTATCACCCCAATTACTCAGCTTGTTAAATGGAAATTTTACAGAAAAATCCAAATGGGCTGTAGTCACCAGTTTAAACGGGTGTTTCCTATTTAAACGCCTTACCCAACCACAAATAAACGCTGGAATACGCGCATGAGCATGTACTAATTTAAAGTCGTTTTCTATAATAATTTGCCTCAAAGCACGGTACGACGAGAACATATTAATAAACTGTTTATTATGCAGTGGGACTTGGTAGTGTTTTACGCCACATTCTTCCAGTTCTTGGACGTACACCCCGCCATTACTCACAACATGCACGGACAAGCCCATACGTTGTAGGGTTTTACTTAGCTCTAACACGTGGGTTTCTGCTCCGCCAATTTCCATTCCCATCAGCGTCATGAGTATTTTATAGGGCTTTTCTTCCATCTCTATATCTCCTTTTGTTTAGCTATGGGGGTTTCACCCCCAAGCCCCCACAAGGGGACTAGCCCCCTTGCCCCCTGTCCTGAAAAACGCATTCGCGTTTTTCGTTTTGTTAGGAATTTGCAAAAAAGTGAAGTATCACTTTTTTGCGGGCAACCGCCATGCCACTGTGTAGGTAGGATACCATTCTTGTAAAAAGTGGTCAAATAAAAAAAGGCTGGTATATTCGCGAAACGAAACATTCGTCATTCCGCGCTTGACGCGGAATCTCTTTCTAAAGTCATTGTATACAAGAAAGATTGCGGGTCAAGCCTGCAATGACGAAAATATTTCATTACTTGAGTATATCGTACCAGCCTACAAACCTTATACGAAAAACGCGTATGCGTTTTTCAGGAAAGGGGTCAAGGGGATTTATCCCCTTGTGGGGTGGTGGGGTGAAACCCCACGGTTTTGGTTTTAATCTAAATTAATCTCTCGTACTAAATCCACCATTTATTAGTGCCAAAACAACTGCCGCAATGATTGCTGTTGGGAAGAAGTTACCTAAAGTAAATCCACCAACAAACACAGAAGCAAGCCAAATTGCTGCTGCGTCAATTACAATAGAAATAACGACAATGAGTAGTGATGTTTGTCTGTTATTTTTAAACAAGCCTTTAACAATGGGGACAATTATGGCATTAATCAAACCTAACACAACGGCAACAATTACAATAGTTACCCAGTTTCGGAAACTCATAGCCATAAATGGTAGGAATGACAATCCCCACAATACCAACGCACTAACAAGCCAATTAATAAAAGTGTTCATGAAAGAATACCTCCAATTTAAAATTAGATAAACCTTATAAATTAGATAGTAACTTCCACCTCTAAAGGTGTAACTCCACACAGTTCTACACTGCGTTTGTCAGGTTGACTAAACCCAATATACAAGGTGTGCGAACCTTGTAATGTGTAAATGTCGCCTTTCCAGTCTCTACGACTGAATGCATCTTGTGAAAGTGGAATAGTTACTTTCTTAGATTTACCAGCAGAAATAGATACGGAAGCAAAACCACAAAGTCTGTGTATTTCTTTCTGGTCTGGTGATTTTACATAAATTTGGATTACTTCGCGCCCTGCTTTATTGCCAGTGTTTGTTATTTTTACCGTGCATTTACCACTATCAAACTCCGCAGAATCCACAGAAAAAGTAGTGTAAGTTAAGCCAAAACCAAATGGATACAATGCCTTGCCCCTGAAATAACGATATGTGCGATTTTCCATATTGTAATTCCAAAATTCAGGCAAATCATTGGTAGAGCGATAGAACGTAACAGGCAATTTACCAGAAGGATTCACTTTTCCGGCAATAATTTCTGCAATAGCCAACCCACCCAATGCACCAGGATAAAACGCCTGTAATATGCCGTTTACATGTTCGTCTGCCCAAGTAACAGCCAATGCAGAGCCACTTAAAAGCACAAGAATAACAGGTTTTTTCCCTGCCGCCTCTACCACTTTTTCAAGTAGATATTGCTGTCTGCCTGGTAATTGTAAATCAATTTTGTCACCACTTGCAAATTCGTTGCCAGTATCGCCCTCTTCGCCCTCAATATCCGCATCAAGCCCTAATACAAGAACAACCGCATCACTTTCGCGAGTAACAATTAACGCCTCAGACAAACGATTATCGTCTACAGGCAAATTGGAAGTTTTGCTCCTGTACAAATGGCAACCTTCTGAAAACATAACCTGTGTTTTTGTTTTAGCCGCAATTTCTTGAATACCTTCAAGCACAGTTGTATAACGTGTGGCTGTACCTTGATAGTTACCTTCCAAAGCACGGCGGCTATTAGCATTTGGACCAATTACTGCAATTTTTTTCAATTTCTTAAAATCTAGTGGCAAAGCACCATCATTTTTTAGAAGAACAGGCGCACGGCGCGTAATTTCCAAGTTGAGTGCATTATGCTCTTCACAATCCAATTTAGCATATGGGATTTTTGTATATTTGGTGTTAGCTTTTGCGCCCAAAAGCCCTAATTTCATTCGTGATACAAAAAGACGCTCTACAGCAGTATCAATGTCTTTTTCGTCAAGTTTGCCCGCTCTAACCGCTTCTACTGCCACAGCCATTACATCACCACAGCAGAGGTCACAACCTTTTTGTACCGCCAAAGCTACAGAATCCACAGGTGTTTCTGTGATTTTATGGTTTTTATGGAAGTCCTCAATTGCCCAGCAATCTGAAACAAAATGCCCATCAAAGCCCCATTTGCCACGCAAAATATCCACGATTAGCAATTGAGAGGCGCAACAAGGTTCGCCCAATGTTCTATTATATGCACCCATTACAGATTCTACACCCGCTTTTACAGCGGCTTCAAATTGAGGTAGATAAGTATTCCATAAATCGTACTCGTTACAAATTGCGTCAAAGCTGTGTCGGTCTTTTTCAGGACCAGAATGTACAGCAAAGTGTTTTGCACATGCTATGGTTTTTAATGATTTTGGGTCATCACCTTGTAAACCTTGGATAAACGCAACACCCAACTCTGTTGTAAGGTATGGGTCTTCTCCATATGTTTCATGCCCACGCCCCCACCTTGGGTCACGGAAGATATTAATATTTGGAGACCAAAACGTTAGCCCTTTGTATATGTCGTGGTCGCCTTCTTTTTGGAACGCGTGATACTTTGCACGCCCTTCTGTAGCGATACAATCTGCCACTGTTTTTAATAAATCAGGGTCAAATGTTGCCGCCATTGCTATAGCTTGTGGAAACATTGTTGCAGTGCCAGCACGTGCAACGCCATGCAGTGCTTCATTCCACCAGTTATATGCTGGTATTTTTAAATGCTCTACCGCACCAGCTTTGTGTAGCATTTGGCTAACTTTTTCCTCTAGTGTCATTTGCGAAACCAATTTCTTTGCTTTTTTCTTAAACTCTTTAAAATCCAACTCTGCCACTTCCTTTTTTGTAATTTAAAATGAAAAGATTAAACCGTGGGGTTTCACCCCACACCCCGAGAAACTTTTGAAAAAGTTTCATCAAAACTTTTAACAAAAGATCGAAAAACGTGTATGCGTTTTTCAGGAAAGGGGTTAAGGGGAATCAAACCTGACGACCGCCAGAGGCGGATTAAGGGAAGGTGAGATTCTTTGAGTGTGAGGCGAAAACGAGCGAACGCGAAGTTTAAGCCCACAATGAAAAGAGGGTAGTCCTCTGGTGTGGGACGGAGTCCCACGGTCTTAATCTTTAAAAACTATAAACGTCCCATTACAATGTTTTGAAGTTCTGGAAGGTGTTCAATTTCTGCATTGCTAATCATGTAGTTGAACCCTGCCATAATTGCTAAAATCCTTGGTTCTGTGCCAAAATGCGGGTCAAATTGTATTAAGATATGTTTGGCGGCAAGTACATAATCATCAGCGGTTGCAACTCTAACCCCATGAGGTGTCATTACATTGTTGGTGTCAGGCTCTATGCGTTTGATAATGTGATAACCATGCATAGATGGTACTAAATCACTTATTTCCCCAATAGCAAGATTTTTAGTAGCCTCATAAAACTCTGGTACCATAGTTCCTGTAATAAATGTGTAGCCTTCAGGGTTGTTAAACATACCTGGGTCTTGCCCATATTCCTGAACAAGCATGTCAAAATCTTCACCTGCACGCGCTCTTAAAAGCAACTCATTAGCCAATTCTGTAGAGTCTATTTCTTCTGGTAAAAACTCTTCAAACTGTGCAAATAATTGAGGATTACCCAAAACCGTGTCAATAGTGCGGTTTATTAATGCTTCTGTTTGAAGAAGGTTTAAAAAATGTTCTGCTCCAGTAAAACCTTCTGCCCTAATTATATTGTGGAAGTTTTGTGCTCCACCCATCATAGCTTCAAATTGTAGAAGTTCCGTATTGGCGGCGGCTATCTCCTCAGCATTTAAAACGATGTTATTTTCCAATGCATAATGTTGCCGTATGATATCTTCTGCTGCCATATGAACGGCTTCCGCACGCACAGCGTCACCAAAAGTACCACCTCTAAAAGGTGCATTGTAGTTTATTTCAAATGAGCCTGTTTCTTCAAAAAAATCCCATTGCAACATGTTTTCTGCTTGATTTAATCTAATATGCACATCAGCTGCTGTAATGCCAATACCATTTACAGTTGCAACAATTGTAGAACCATCCACTGATGATAAAATGGGTATACTACTATATGGTGCGCCCTCAAATGGCGGAACATCGTCCCATTGACCAGCAAATGGGTTAGGTTCTGGTGCATTACGAGCTATAAACCATGATGATACAAACAGCACAATAATACATAATGAAATTGCGCCCCCCACCATAAGCCATAGGTTATTACGCCCTTCAACATGTGCTACTGGTTTCTTGCCAATATTTTCTCCCATAAATCGGTTTTTCTTTAATTTGTTTGCCATTTCTAATTTCCTCTCTGATTGATTATTTTAATTGATTGTTATGATTGTTAGGAAAGCGCGGTGCGTTTATGACAGGCTTATCCATAGTTTAATTTTACAAATATTATATCGGATTATTTGTAATTGTAAATAGATTTCAATGATATTGTAAAATACAACAAGCCCAACCTTTTGGTTTGGGCTTGGTATTGCTTTTGTTATACACTTCCAGATTCATAGGTAAAGCCTTCACCATGCACATCAGAGACAGTATCAGTAATCATAAAGGCTTCTTTGTCATGGCGGTCTACAATTGTTAAAAGTTGCTGGTAATCTTTTGTACTTAATGTTACAAGTAGCATTGGTTTATCATGTTTATCATATGCACCTTGCGAAGGAATTAATGTTACACCCCGCCCAATTTCACTAATGATATCTTGTGTAATAATATCATGGAATCGGCTAATGATATACACCATTTTCTTTTTATTTGTGCCATTTTCGAGGTAATGCATAACTACGGACGTAATAAAAATTGAAGCAATTGCATAAAAGAATGTGTCAACATCAAAAACAATTAGGCATAAAGCCACGACAATACCATCAGTTACAAATAACCCAATAGAGGGGCTAATATTAAAGTATTTTTGCAATATAAGTGGCGGAACAGCAGTACCACCACTTGAAGCCTTATGGTAATATAAAATTGACACTGCCACCCCAAAAAGCGCACTGCCTATCATCATAGACAGCATAGTATCATTAACTAAAGTGATTCGTGGAATAATTCCAATAAATACAGGTAATAAAGTTGCCCCAATTGCTGTATTTAAAAAGATTTCTTTGCCCAAGAAAATAAATGTTAGTATTAACACTAACCCATTTCCTATATATATTACAGTAGAACGCTCTAAGCCTAACCAGTGTTCTAAAATAATTGCCAACCCTGTAAGCCCACCAGCGGCAATATTATGAGGGGCTAAAAACATATTTACGCATACACTGAGTAAAACAATCGCTATTACTATAAAGACGATTTTCTTGAACCAAAACATAAACATAAGACCATTCCTTTACATTAAATAAGCGGCTACGCCGCTTTACGAGGCTTGGAGCAGCGCCCCATTGGGCGACATAAAAAAATAAGGATATAACAATTTTTGTTGTATCCTTATTTTGGCTTTAATTTGTAAAATTATACATTTTCGGAATCTGTAATAACCGTCGTACCCTCCACATGTTTTCTACCCATTAAATGCCGTGCCTTACGATTTTCCACACTATCAAATATTATGGAAAAATCATAATCATCTGGATAAAGTTCAGAGGCGGCAATTTTTAATCTAATTCGTTTGTGATTAACAATAAATTTCTTGCCCTTTACTTGAACACCTATTTCACCTTTTTTGTTGGCGCGTTGATATACAATTCCAATATCTTTTTTAGGATATACAATTACACTATCTCCTAAAGAAAAACGTTGGCTACGTGGTATAACAACTTCTTCCTTTGGTTCTTCTTTAATTTCTAAAGGTTTAACTTCTATTATAGTGGTGGGGGTGGAGTTTTCTTTAGAATGTTGCGTAGTTTTTTCATGAGTTGGAATACCTAATTTTAATATTTCCTTAGCACGTTCTAACAAATGCTCAGGCATTCCCAGCCTTTCTGCAATAAACAATGCACAACTTTCGCCCGCTTCGCCAATTTCCAACCGATACAGGGGCATTAAACTTTCTCTGTCAAAAGCCATTCGCGCATTTATAACACCTTTGGTGCGTGTGGCAAAGTCTTTAATCTCAGAATAATGGGTAGTTACCATAAACAAGCAGTCTTTTTTTAACAATTCTTCTAAAATGGCAGTTGCAATGCCCATACCCTCTGCTGGGTCTGTACCAGAGCCTAATTCGTCAAACAAAATTAGTGACTCTTGTGTAGCTACTTCCAAAATACCTATAATATTGGTCATATGTGATGAAAAAGTAGAAAGGTTTTGAGAAATACTTTGTCCATCGCCAATATCACAATACACAGAATCAAAGATACATATACTACTACTTTCGTCAGATGGCACATGCAAACCACTTTGTACCATCAATGAAAGTAATCCCACTGTTTTCATTGTTACTGTTTTACCACCTGTGTTAGGACCTGTTACTATAATTCCTCTAATATCATTACCCAATGCAAAATTTAGTGGAACAGGTTCTTCCGTGCCATTAATTAGTAAAGGGTGATATGCCGATAAAAGTCGAATATCTCTGTTTTCGGTTAATCGAATTTGTGAGGCTTTCATGGAGATACTTAGTTTTGCTTTGGCAAAAACAAAGTCTAATGTTTCCATCGCTTCCATATTTAACCTTATAGAGCCTATTTCTTCAAAGATTAAAGCCGTTAGCGTATATAATATTATACGTATTTCGTTATCTTCATCAATTTTTAGAGCAGATAATTCATCTTGCAATTTGGAAATTGCAGAAGGTTCTATAAAACATGTTCCTCCAGTGTTAGACATTTCCACCAGCACACCAGGAATTTTGTTTTTATACTCTTTTTTAACAGGCATGGTAGAGCGCCCATTACGCACAGCAATAAAACCATCTACACAATATTGCCTGTTTTTTTGTAACAAAGAATTTAATTTGCTTTTAATTTCTTCGCCTTTGCGCTCTATACTTCGACGTATATCATGCAAGCGAGGGGTTGCCCTATCATCAACCAACCCATTGTATATACAACGGTTAATTTCTGCCTCCAAATCAGATAAGTCAATCATAGAATTACCGTAAAACGCTATTTCCGTTTCGGTTGATTCTGCTTTTTTAAGATAATTTTTCATCCGATTGCATGAGTTTAAAAATGTTAATACATGCCCAATATTATCTGGTGTTAGCATTGCATCTGCATTTAACAAAATTAATATTTTTTCAAGTTCAGACATAACCGCAATAGGTGGAGTACCAGCTAGTTCTATAATTTTTTTTGCCTCAGATGTTTGATTATTAAGCCATGTAGTTTCTTCAATGGTTTTTGCAGGTGTAAGATGTTTACAACGTTCTTTTACGGCTGATGAAACAGCATAATCAGATAGTTTATCCAAAATAATGTCAAATTCTAAAGTTTTAAAATGATTCATATTTAGCTCCTTTTATTTTAATATTTCACTATATATAGTAAATTCAATCGAAAACGATTGAATTTAGCTTTGCTTCGCAAAGCTCCCCACTTCCTTCCGCTATGCTACAGTCGGTGTGGGGCGTTCATTTCAATTGAAAATGGTTGCGTGCAAGCACGCCCATTCTCAATTGAATTCACTATAAGCACAAAAAAGCCATAGACAGGCAACCTTAATAAGGCTACTTATCTGTGGCTTTTTTACTTATTTTTTAAGCATAAAAAAAGTACGACCTAATCGTACTCCACAAATGGCAGTATAAAAAAAGGTTGCTGGGTGATGGCAATAAAAGAAATCCCTATCTTGGGTTATTTAAAACAACTTATTATCTCTTTTATTTTTGCGCCATGGTATGCGGTTTTATATTTCTCTCACCAATACCAGTTGTATACTCACCAAACAGCACCACTTTCTAAAAACAAGATTTAATTTAGATTTAATTTCAAGAAGCAGTTTAACATAAAAGATGTTTAACTGTCAATCACATTAAACTATAAAAAATACTACTACAGGCACAAAAACAATTGCCGCCATTATAGCCCACGCGCATTTTTTTTCTGCTTCTGTTCCTGTGGTGATATTGCTAATGCTAATGTGTTTTTGTGTAAGAGGAAAAAAAATAGGGCAGCCTTTTTTTGTAAAAGTATCTGCAAGAATATGTGAAGTGTAACCAGCTATAGCACTATAAACCATAATAAGTATATATGGGTCTGTGATTGCACTAGCAGCAAAAACCATACATATCGGAATAAGTAAAGTATGCATTATACCCCTGTGTTTTCGTGCAAATCCCCATGTTTTTTTGACTGCTGGAATTTGACTCAAAAGATATAATGCCAATATTGGTGCCGCCACACCCAACGCAACATATAAAAACGATGTATCACTGGTCATATACCAATAAATTACTGTTCCCACCAGTACCACAGTAAGAAAAACCACCAAAAAGTCAACAATTCTTTTTCGTGTTTTGCCCATTCTGCTATTATTGTGGTCTATATCTGGAATCATTGCCGCAATGGGTGCAGTTACCAAAGCCAATGCAAATTCTGGGCGGCGTTGCATTATTCCATATACAGTAAATGCCAACCCAACTGCTGTGCCAATTGCCTTATGTGATTTTCCAGTCATTGTTTAAATCAATCCTTTCAATTTCTGTTGTTGTCATCTAGGGCTTCACCCCATACCCCAAGAAACTTTAAACGAAAAACGCGTATGCGTTTTTCAGGATAGGGGGTTAAGGGGGACGCGTCCCCCTTATGGGCGTGTGAGGGTGAAACCCTCACGGTCTTATTTATTTATCTGCCTTACTACCAAATAAACCTCTGCTTTTGGTGGGGTTTGCACCTCTTAGGAATCTAGTGTTTTCGGAAGGTTCATTTACATTAATGTTGTATGCCTTAACGGTGTCTACCGTTGAGATAAAAGCACCTGAAACATGATTGTATATATCTCTTTTATCTTTGTAATGCGCAATAATGTTACCTTCTGTAATTAAACAAGAACCTTTTTGGTCATCAGGTACTACCATTTTATATGAGAGATCTACTTTTAGTTCATGGTATGTTAGGAATATGTTATCAAGGGTTCTGCGTAATTCTACAATGTATTCACTTCTTTTTGGACCTAACACAGAAACTGTTATCTCTCTGTCTTTTTCGATAATTAACGCCCTTGTATTAAGTTCGTCATAACGAAGCACAACACCTTTTCGCCATACAACTGTGTCAATCCTAAGTTCTTTGTGACGTTGTACAATAATTTGCGGAATAATGCCAGGCGGAAGTGCTTTTTTTACAGAAAAAAGCATTTCCAAACTTCTATCGCGGTCATGCCATATTATATTTAAATTATCTGGGCGGTCGGCAGTAAGAAGAAGCGGAACTGTCATAATTTTAGAACCATCATCTTGCCTTTCAAAAAATGCTAAACCATGTTTACACATAAGTTCATAAATAAATTCAATTTTATCTGGAGGGTAACGCCGTCTATCTTCATCGCTAGAATCAAATACAGATTCACAATCTTCCTTAGTTAAAATATGCTTACCTTCTCTGCTTCCCCACCTGATTATTTTATAGATTCCTTGAGTTATCCATGAAGGATTTAGGACTAGTGTATTAAGAAGATTACCTTCACCAAAATCGTAATGTAAACAAATACCCAAGATATTTAATTCTTTGAGTATTCTGTCATGTTGCCATGAGCGGGCTTCATTTTCTTGTGCAATTGTACAAAACTCTTCACGAGTAATGGAATCAACGCCTGTTACTTTAAAGTAATTAAGCAAATGCTCTTTTACACGAAAAGCGGCGGCGGGCATTTCTTGGCTTTTCCAAGTTGGATTTGTGCGTAATATGGTAATTACCTTATTTTTAAATTCTTCCAGCTCGTTGATATCGTCTCTAATGCTAAAATAATCAAAAGATTGTATAGAAGGGTACTCCGCTTTTAGGGCGTTAATTTCTATTTGTGGTTTGTGTGCGTCTTTTCTGTTTACAAGAAAAAGAACAGGTGCATCACCACCGTATATTTTCACTTGCTCTAACCAATATTCGGGACGGTTATTTTGCTCTATTCTGCCATCATACACATATATGTATAAACAGCGTGTTTGCATAAAACAACGGTGTACAGAGTGTGTGATTGAATCACCTGCAAAGTCCCAAATACGAACATTAATTTTATCTCCTGGTTTATCCCCAGAATTCCATTCTAGTATATCAATACCACCTGTACTATCATCCACGGCGGGCATTATAGCATCAGTGTTTCTTAGACGGCGGGCGATACTGGTTTTTCCTGCTCCTTTGTCACCAACAATAATAATACGTGCTTCATTAATCCATTCTCCACCATCTGCCATATCCATGGCATAATGACCAACTGTAGAAGCTCCTTCATTTTGATATTCTGGAGGGGCATTAAATCTGTGGCATAGTTCAGATTTAAAAAACTCATCCATTTCAAAATTTTTTCTGAAAATATCCTCGTAAGTGATAGCCCAATATTCACAGTTAATTTTTCCCAAATTAGCTAAAAAACTATCCCATGCCTCACCATAAATTGTTATGTTATTGTTGTGAGGTTGTGTGCTTTCACCCCTAATAATTTTTATATCATTAAGTAATATCTCTGTAATTTCTGACTCTTTATCTACAAATCGTTTGATTGCAAAATCGGCACAACTTGCGGCTGTGTTTGGAGAGTCTGCTGTGCTTGCAAATGCCGCAAGATATGCAATATCTGCAATTAAAACGCTGTCTACTTCCACGGCTTTTGCTGCATGTCTTCCTTTTTCTTTTATTCGATTTGCAGTATTATTTGCCTTTTCTGCCGCAAGTAGGACAACTTTAGCATGTTCTATTGGCTCTTTGCCTTTTAATGTTTCTTCTCTAAAATGTGTTACTTTTTCCTCAATTTCTTCATTTCCGTCGTCTGCCTCACGAAATTGAGAAGTTAATAACGCAACTTTGCGTGCAACTTTTGTGGTTGCAATGGTGATCCTTTCGGCTGGGTCTTCAATAGCCATTGATTGATTTATTGCATCAATATAAAAACCAAGACTGCAACTATAACCAGCGCAATCAATAGCCTTTAACACAGCCCACAGATGAGTTTGTCTAAAATCTGTCCAGTATTCGTTATATCCTACATTACCCATTAAAGGTAATGTTCTTACAGCACACAACCATGAAAAGAATTGACAGTGTTGCCACTTCAATCCTGATAATTCCTCGTAAATATGTTCTCCTATGGGACTTAGTTTCTTCATATTTGAGTTCAACTCCTGTGCTGTGGATATTTATTTATGTTAGCTATGGGGGCGCTGCCCCCATACCCCCGCAAGGGGACAAGCCCCCTTGACCCCCATCCTGAAAAACGCATACGCGTTTTTCGGTTTTTGGGTTTTTTGTTAAAAGTTTTGATGAAACTTTTTCAAAAGTTTCTCGGGGGTAGTGGGGGTGAAACCCCCGCGGTTTTAGTCTTACATTAGTTTGTAGGCTCTCATTGTTTTTTTAAGAGCCATAGGTTTGCCTGTGTTTTCGTTTAGCATTTTTTTCATTTTTTTATAGTAGGCTTGAATTACCTCACCCCTTGCCATGTATGGCTCTCCATTGGTTTGGTTGGGGGGTACAATTAGTTGGTATTCAATTCCAATTTTAAAGCCTTCATGGGCTTTAAATGGGGCAAAGATTTTTTTGAAAATTGCGCGTAGTTCGGCTATATAAGCTGACCTATGTGAACCACTTACGGTAACTGTAATAGAGCGGGTTCGGTCATCTTCAATGATAACTGCTGTCGTGTTACCAACTTTTAACAAAGCCCCTTTTCTCCATGCGATAGTAATTTCATTGTGCTTTTGTGCAATAAATCTGGATACGATGTTTGGGGGTAGTTTACCCTTTGAACTAAATACCATTTTAAGGGTTTC
>Ga0123355_10009030_pt1 | contig 15109 bp, 13 predicted proteins | sample TergutEmb28metaG_3_FD_89872 | JGI IMG/M metagenome (GOLD analysis project Ga0123355, IMG submission 89872) | Embiratermes neotenicus P1 segment gut microbial communities from Petit-Saut dam, French Guiana - Emb289 P1 | ecosystem: Host-associated > Arthropoda: Insects > Digestive system > Gut ...
ATGCCCCTATAGTTATTACAATCTGTTTTATCCCCCTTCTTATAGATAGGTACTATGATCGACTCCTTCCATTCTTCAGACAATTCCTCCTTATTCCAAATAGAAATAATAAGTTTATGAATCGCACTGCAAATTGTCCTACCCCCTGCTTTAATCAATTCTGCTGGGATCTGATCAATACCTGGTGATTTGTGACTTTTTTAGCTTTCCAATAGCCAACTCAACCTCAAAGGCACTTGGCTCAGGCACTAGTGGTTCTACTGCGTATTTCTGCCTGCCTAACATCATTATCCTCATGTACATTCAATAGCTGGGAGAAATAGTTCCTCCACCTTGCCATAATACTGTGGGGGTCTGCAAACAACTCTCCTTTGTCGTCCTTTACTATAATAGTTCTGGGCTGGTATCCCTTCTTGAAGTCACTAATGCCCCTATACAAGTCCCTGACATTGTTGACCTTACTGTTAGTTTCAAGTTCCTCTTGGCAACCAACGCTAGTCACAAAGATGCTCCTACAAGGTTTCACTGTAGGATAAAATAATCTGTGGTGAGTAGTTCGTTAAAGCATGGATCAGAGTACTATCTGGTGTCACAAGATGTCGCTCAAAGCACGAAAGTTTCTCCCGGGCCGACCCACTTGCTGACAACTCTGATCCGTTTTTGCCGTGGTGTTCGTTAAACTATGCACGTAATGATGTAATGAGTTCTTAAACATTCAGGAATGGGGAGGTGGGGTAAACGGAGGACTGTGGTGTTCAATGTGCACTTGGCGAATGCACAGGGAGGTTTTTAGGTGGCACATTTGACTTCTTGAACTATGGCGTAATAAACCAATGGTTTTCGACACAGTCCAATTCCATGTAATAGTGAAACACATTCATATTACTATCATAAAACTGTTAAAAATAACTGTATAATATCGTATATCACAAAGCAGCTTTACTCAAAACTGAAAACTCGTCAAATGAATAAAAGGTATTGGCTTAATAGTAAGGATTTTAATTCTTTTTTAAAGAGTGTAAAGTTATCCATTTTTTATACTGTCTGGCACATTATTACATAGTTCGGTATCCATATCTACCATCCATTTTTGGAATATATCTGTATTGCACAATTGCATATGGAAGTTAAATTCACATCTAGTGTTATGACCATGAAAAGTTATGTTCTGTGTTGCTTTGGATTTCCTTTATGCAGTCATTGTAAGAATTTTATAATCCTTGAAAATTTGCCCGCAGGATTTGCACTTATTTGCACCACTGATTATTTTAATGACCCTTTTTTGTACCCTAAATGCCTTTCTACTTTCATTATCGCCTACCCAAAATATTATTTCATATCTCAAACGTAATTTGAAGTGTGCAGAATAAGTGTTTTGTAGTATGTATGGGCTCAAATTTCCTTTAGTGACTGAACATAATGAAAAAATATGGACATTCCATTTTCAGTTATTGGTAAAGGAAATACCTAAAAAAAAACCTTCCTTTTGCTTTGTAAGCTATTAAAGTGTCATGAAAAACAATTCATGGTTCGTTAAAGACGTATAAATTGATTAGAATGAAAGAACATTGCTACTGTTTTTTTATGTTTTAATAAGCTTATTTTTTTTAAACTGTAAGTAACTCTTAATTCTTTCATAGCATATAAAATTTTTTGTTGCGCACCCTCTGTCTTGTCGACAACAAGTATGTTGGTATCATCTGCAAATAAGAATAATTTAATCCCTTGTGTGTTTAATAGGATACCATTTATATATAATAAGAACAAAAGAGTCTCTAAAATTGAGCCTCGTGGCACACCGTGGACTATTTTCCTGAGCGAGGGTGTATATCTATACTGCGTAGAATTTCTTTGTTCCATTTGGGTTATTTCAACAAAATGAACGGTTTGATAAAACTACAAATTCATGTTTCCTCTGATACCACACAAATTTAATTTATCAAGCAATGTGTTATGTTTTAGAACATCATATGCTTTTGTAAGATCAAGAAATGTTCCTACTATACGTAGACATTGATCCCTGACCTCTTGAATACTTGCTATGAAAGTCTGACTAGCTGTTTCTGTTGATTTCATTTTCCTAAATCCATTCTGTGCTACTTATGAAATATTATGTTTCTGTATGAAAGGTATTAACGTATTATACATCAGTTTGAAAACAACCAATACAGTGGATATGAGCCTGTAATTTTAGACATCTTGTCTATCCCCTTGTTTAAACAGGTCTTACTTTTGCAATTTCCATCTTATCTGGGAAAATTCCATAATTATAAGAAGCATTAAGAACGTGAACTTGTGGTTTTTTTATATAATGTGTATGTTGTTTAACCAAAAATTCAGGAATTTTATTGAAGCCTTTCAAACTTTTTGTAACAATCTCTAGTTCATTTTCAATGATAGGATCTCAGCCTCCAAGGCACTCAGCTCAGGCACTAGTGGTTCTGCTGTGTGTATTTCTGTCTGCCTAACATCACTAACCCCACGTACATTGGACAGCTGAGAGAAATGGTTCCTCCACCTAGCCGAAATACTGTGGGAGTCTGTCCCCGAATCACCCTTCCCATCCCACACTATATTAGTTCTAGGCTGGTAACCCTTCCTAAAATCACTGATGAACCTATGCAAGTCTCCGACATTTTTTATCTTACTGTTCGTTTCAAGTTAATCAATTTTAGCTTTCAGATATTCCTTTTTGTTCCTGAAATGTCTATGAGCTTCATACCTTACATTGTTTAGATTATCTACATTGCTTTGGTTTGGATCCTGTAACAACTGCAATATAGCATGCTTCCTTTGATCTAATAAATGTAAACATTCTTCATCAAACCATGGTTTATGCTGCTTCAATTCGTACAGACATTGACTCTCTTTAGCTGAGATTTTTACATTCTCTTTAATGTTCTCCCAAGCCCTATTTATGTCCTCGCTATCAACTAAAGTTCTCCAAAGCTACAAACCTGTCTGAGACCTTAATTCCTATCCCTTTTAAGTAGTTAAACTTATTAATATATTTTATACTGCTAAGCATTGAACTGTCATTCACCATGCTTGTATAGGGTTTAATGATTGTCACAGTTTTACTTTTAATTGAATTTTCCACTTAAAAGGGGTAAGGTTGTCTATTAACATGATAGTGATGGATCCAAAATTCTTGAAGTATTTGTAATTTTCTCCAAGCAGCGATTCTTTCTTTGTTGTTGCACACAATGTCAAAGTAGGGAAGAAGTGTATAATTATAAAATGTGCCATCTTGGCAGCGTCTCTATATCTTCCACTTTGTTAGCCTCACGATTCCACTAGGATACTGCTACTCACAAATTATCAGTTCAGTCGTGACATTGACAATTTTGTTAGTTACAATTGTGTGTTTTGGTTTTTCTGATCTATTGTTAGGTATTCTTTAATAGAAATGCAGTTTGTTTGTGTTATAGCTTGAAACATGGAAACACAACCACATGACCCCAATTTCATTTTCTTTCCAAGGGCCAATGTTTGCCATGTTCTGTAAATGTGGTCATTTGGTGCATAGAAGGGGGTTTGAATTCCCCAGTGGGTTGTCTGAAAAACTGACAAACCCCTGTCCAAAATAGGTGTTGACATAAACTGTGTCTTCTCTTTCTGTACAACCTTCCTTAATATAATATTCCACTCTTGACAACTTCTTTCTTCAGTTACTCTACAGATGCTCATAGAAACAAATGTAGGTGTTAATGTTCAGTGCCAGTTATTGTCCAGTTTTAACCAAAATTGGAATGGGTTGAAAGTACATTTAATGACAATCCATTCAGCTGTTTTGAAATTGTTACTTGTGAGCAGACATGAGGAAACTGATGGGCACGTTTGCAATCTTTTACTGTGACTGCAATAGAAACTACCATAAGATTGGACAGTGTATACTGCATAATGTAAAAGACAGAAGTAAAGTTGTCCCTGTTCATGCATTGAAGGGATACAGAGCCATGGAGGTTAACTCCACTCATTAAATGCAGGCAAGTGGTCAGCTTCACACCCCAACTACTTTAGCACTGTGACCCACTGGAAAGGTTGCTGGGCAGGACCTAATGCTGCTCTGGATGTTTGGGACAAGGGAAAAATCTCATGCCCTTTATACTGGGAATCAAACTACAACTGCTTCGTCAACCAACCCGTGCTCTAGTCACTCTACCGATTGCATTATTCTGTGATGTACAACACAAAATTCCAAACAGAGTTTGTGCAGCTCAATCAGCTTATTTCAGATCTGTTTATAAAATTTTTTTAACAGCTTATGATACATATGAGAAAATCCATATGTAGTTTCAAATAAAATGGAATTTATTATCTGTCAATATAACTGAAAATCAAAATGTCTGACAGCTTTTAGCTGAAGTCTCACATGCTGAATTTAACAGAAATCTGTCCAGCAGTTGATGTTGATGTTGATACTAGGTCACACAGATGGATATGACATTCCAGCAATTTGGGAAAAGACTGAAATCACTCCAACATCTCTCAAATTATGAGATGATGCAGGAAAACAAAAGCCTGTCTAAATTTTAAAAACCTGAGACTATTTTTCTCTAAAACTTGTACATGACATAGTTTTGCTCTGATAAATATAGATTTTACATGTGCCATTCATGAAGAAAAGGCAAACAGGTCCCACATAGTGTGTCTACATTTTTGTCCAATTTTCACCAAAAGTAGAGGAGCACAATGTTTAGTCACACTGTCATATCACATTTTAAAACTATGTCCCAAGCTTTAGGTTGTGACACTAGGTCACAAACACATGGACTGACATGACCTCCCTGAACTCTTAATTTGTTAGAATGCCTATCAAGGACTAAATAAACTATAAGTTTTCATCCATTCAGCACCAAATACAAAGAAAAAAAGGCATTTTCCTTTCAAAGACATAATCTTTGTCTGAAAGGAAATAAAAATGTTTGTGAATTTTGTTACATATTTTGTCTTCTTCTTCTTCATCATCAACATCATCATCATCACCACCACCACCACCACCACCACCACCAGAGAAGTCAGTCAATTAATTTTTCTTCCCCCCTGAATATGCAGAACTTATTGTCTTGACATTTTTTGTTGCTGCTTTAAGGGAAGACACATCTGTGCATGTGGAATATATGTTTGACTGAAATTTGGCCATACTGTGATCAAACTGGATCACTGGTAGCACCACTGCTATAAAAAATTTTACACAATTTCATTGAAACCATTCTTCTTTTACTGCAAAGCTTTACTACTCTCCTGTATGTAGTACTTCTTATTTCAATACGAAAACCATGTTTCAAAACATTTTTTATAACCCTAGGACAACAAATGGTACCAACTTAGCCTACATTAGTTGTATTAACAATTTTAAGTGCCTTTTATTACAGAACAAAATTCTGACAGTTTCTCCAGCTTCACTGCAACTTTGTACGATACAGTCAAAACTTCAGTGCATACGTCATGATTTTATGTGGTACAGCTGGTTATGGTGGCTGCAGTGCCTCATTTCTCATTCAGAACTGGCATCTCAGGCTTGGGTTAATTTTATTACACAAAAGCCTTACACTTAATCCACCTGGAATACTGAGTTACATGACAAAATCATATAACTGAATACAAAAGAAGTGCCTACAATGCAGCTAGCAATCACCGGTGCAACTCATGCAAACTGCCTATAAAAATAAAAATAAAAATACCATGTAAAGGACATACCATAACAGACCACTTGTGCATCTGATGGATTCCCCAGCAAACATTACCAGATGTCATTAACATAAAGTGCTGGGTGCCTTGTCAGGCAGTGAGCAGTGTTACAACAGTATGTTTGGCTTGATGAATACAGACATGACTCTTGCCTAAGTTACCTTCTAAAATGTACTCCCGAATCTCATCTAGCTGGCCACATCTGAATATACTCTGCCACCACTGCAGTAACAGACAGATGAAACTGTTTACAAATATCAAAAGGCTCAAAATCAGGTTGTGTTACACATCTGAAGCAAGTTAATTTTGTGACCTCACAAGCATAAATTATCATCGTTTACTTGGAAGACTTATTTTTTAAAACCAATTTCAATATGCTGGTAGTACCTGGAATGGTGAATTCATACTGCATGAAATTAATAAGTTGGATGAATATTAGTTGATATTTTGAAAGTCTGTCAATAAGTGCCAGAAGGCACACAGGTTGTTATGATTTCCACAGCCACGAAAAGGAATGACGGGTCTGAAGGAATCTACCCTGCTGAACTAAGCTTTTAGTGGGATAAAAACATAAAAGTAAAATGGTGGTGATTTTAATTTACAGTATAAAATTCAAAACTTATACATAAATGTGCACTTCTGTTGACTGTTATCATTACAGATGCTGTCATAACTCATAAAACTAAAAATATGGGTACTTCCTTCAAAAATAACTTCCCAAATTTCTCTTCACTGTTCTTGAAGTATTCTTACTGTACACTTTTAAACGCAAACTTTCAGGAAGCTTGTGCCCCAAGTTTCTTATAAACGTTACTGCATTTTCAATGCCAACACACACATCACTGGCATTATCAGTTACTGTACTGGTTAAGTAATATCTTGTCCTTGTACTTTTTGAGAGGTGAAATCTTCAATGTGCATTTCAGATGTGTCTGCAAAGAGATGTAACCAACAATAACACAAATGTAACTTATGTCCACACTCAAACTTGCTTAGTTGATAAAGTGAATCTTGATTCAAAAGTGTACATTTTAGTGCTTAATACCCACACCAGAGAAAAAGTGATGTGTGGTAGATAAACAGCTGAACTATCACCATTCAAAATTTACATGCAAGCAGTCTAAGATGCTACTTTAATCTAAGTAGTTTTGCAATACACATCTATTAAATGTAGATCTTTACAGTGTATGATACTAGCATGATGCACTTACTTGGCACAGTCCTGATTCCAACATCTGCTACGTACACACAACCACATGATAACAAGCACATTGTTACATTTTATGATTATAAACCCAGCTCAGAGAGCATAAAGGCAACTTCCATCTGTAGTAACAGACAGCAGCTGCTTCTGATTCACATAATCAGGGACATGAGATTCTTTTTTACAATCCATACAAGAATGGTTTTGGGGGAAAAGACAGTTTCCTATATTATGCATACAAACATTTTTTTTATTTACGTGGTATCTGTATTAAAATATCTTGAAGAGTCTCCGAACGAAATCACATCCGAGGTATCTAATGACCTCTTCCGTCAGTTTTCACCCAGCAAATGACATTACACACCAATTCGTTTTATATTCACCAGTCAGTGACTAGGTTAATACAAGCTATGACCCAAAAGTTTCCAAACTGGATTTGTTGATCTACATAGGAAAGTTGGAAATCTGATGGCACTGGAAGACACTTCAATGACACAACAATGACCAAAGCATACAAGCCTGCAGCCATGCTTGCAGTTTGTTTAATTTTGTAGCAGCTTTTGTACAAACCTGTTTCCATATTATGCAGATAGCACAGTAAAGCTGCTGTTACACAAACTCACACACAAAGAAGCTTGTTTAAGGGAACATGCTTTCTCTTCTCTCAACTGGCTTTCATTTCCAAAACTGAAGTATTACAGAACATGTCAGCATTACTAACAGAAGCATTATTATTCACAGGTTAAGGAGGTTGGTCTACAAAAGGCATGCCAAACTGCCAGCCTGAATGAAATATCTTTTCAGCTGACTTTTCAAAATGAACTGTGAATACAGTCCAAAAATATAGTTTATAAATAGAAATATGTGACTGGATAAAATAATAACATCTGCTATCACACGATCACCTAATGCACTGGCTGCATGATTACTCTGGTGTTTCAATGTAAAGGACAACATACCATGTATGTAATACTGTATGACAGGAGGGATGACTACTGACCTAGGACTGGGACAAGTGGTGGACCCTTGTATGTGCGGTAGTCAGTATTTGTTCCATAAAATGAGGCATTTTATTGACTACCTAAGGACTTAGTAGGTTCTCAATAAGAACTTTGCTCCATGTACTTAGTTATGAATAATGAAGAAATTTTGTGATAAACCATATAAAACAGTGGTATGAACATAAGCACAAATAAGTAAAATGTAACAGGATTCTCTGACAACAATGAAACTTTTGTTTATCTCAGAAATCACACAAGAAAGTTGAACAGAAAAATGTAATCTGACACTGCCATGAAACTGGAGTATCAATTTAATATTTGAGTTTTAGAGTTAAAGGTAAATGGTACACTGTGTGTGTGTGTGTGTACCTATACATATACATACATACATATACAGGTTTCCCTTCCATTTGATGGCATGTATAATTCAAAATATAGCTATCATGTTGATATTTCCACCAGCAAGGACTACCCCATATCTCAGCCTCCTTCATCTATTTCACCAGAAGTACTCTTCTTGTGTTTACAACCTTTCCTAACTTCGTACAGCTTCCTTCGTATTCCTTGGTTTCCCCCATTGAGCACTTTATTTATTCACCATCTTCATATCTGACACTATTTTCCATGTTTATGTATAACATGTCCACACCACAGTACCCTTATTTCCTTTTAATTTTTGGGGACTGTTCCAGTCGTGTCCATGACTCAAACTACCTGACTGCCTTTCACATAGTTTTGTTGACCTAAACCAACCTCTCAGACCAAAGATGTTTTATATTAGTGAATTTTGTAACAACATAAGATAATGATTTTAAAGTTGTAATAGAGCCATAAATCTCAAAAAGTCTGAATTTTCAATATGTAAGTTCTGTGGAAACAGGCTGCTAGTAGACATTGAATAAATGTGATGGCCATAGTGCTGTGTTTTGGACTCTCAAATATGTGAGGCTGTTGGTGTGTTCTGCATTATTGCACATTTTGCTGCAAAAAAATTACACACCACTTTACTTATGAACTTCAATGAACATTTCTGTATATTCTGTATATCTTTTAAGCCTTTTGGCAGATATTTTAATAAAAGTTCATACACAGCACTCATGTTACCAGTACTGCCATATGTAAGTTACATCTACGATGATCACTTTCATGCCTTTTTTACTTAATGGCTTAAAAGAACTTCTACACCTATCTTCTCAGTCCTCTGACACATTCACTATGACAGTAATAACAGATGTAAGCTGCAAGTTATATTTTGACCTATCTTGCGAAGAGAAAAACTTCTGAATAACAGTAACCGGAATCCATAAAATACATCTGTTACTTCTACAGTACTTTCAGAGGACTTATCAATTTTGAGAAAATCACTAATATAATGACAATACCTATCGTGTGTGCCATCAAAAAGCGATGTCCAACCTCCTGCTATCGTCCTGCCATTGCAGCTCTTGTCCGCTCGATTTACAATGCATTGCACATACCTAAGACAGTAGACAGATGTCATGCTTAAACGAACAGCACCCTCTTTAATGGGATCCCAAGGATGCATTTGCCCATCTTCTTGACTGGCAGTGTTTGTACCTTCAGATCTTACCCACTGTCTTGGTTGTGGATTTTATCCATTATTTTTCACTTATCAGGACTATGCAGAAGCATCTTTACTGTCTATAATATCTCTGAGTCACTTCTGTTGTATGTTAAGAACTAAAAAATATGGTGCTGATGCAAAATTTGAAATTACGTCTTACAGTTTTTTGATAGTGGGGATCCACATTAGTGAACACTATGCACTGAAAGAGAGCTGTATAATTATTAATTTATAATTTTTTGTTATTTTGAATGAATGGAGACCAAAGCAGCCCATTTCTTTTACTCTAATAGATTTAGCACTCTAACCTCTGAATTAATTTTAGTAAACAACTTATTTTGACTTAACAAAACTACTGATTAGCACTCAACCCATGACAAGAAATGAAAAGATGACTAAATATCCATGCTCTGAGCAGGACTGGACCTGCAATCCAATGCCAACAGTTTTTCAAGTACATGCATGCCTCAAACTACATAGCTGCATGCAAAACATATGACTACAGCTGCTGCACTTTTGTCATTGATTTTGGTATCACTGCAGAATTTATAAACCCACAATTTGAATTGACAAAATTACAAGAACGCAGTAAACATATATCATTACCAATGTTGCTGGGCTCCACTGTTACTGCAGTGCTCTCCCGTGTCCCTGGCTGCAGGAAGCTGCTCAAGTGGTCACTGAGACCAGAATCAAGCACTTGATCACTCAGTTGACTTACCTAAACAAAATAACACACTTCTCAAGATCTACTGGGAAACAGTGTTGAAACTTACAGATTTATTTCTTCGCTGCATTGACCTATTTGAGTACCCAAAATTTACAAGATATAATTTTCTAATTCACTCACTGCAGCAACATGAATATTTCTGAAACACAGTCACAGTTTCTTGGTTTATTTAACAGCACTTCATCAACCACATGAAATATACAATATTTCACTGTATAATTCATAAACAATCATTGTTAACTGTGCAATTTAAAATAATTCCCTGCATATTTCTCGTATTTTATTAAATTGTATAGAAGATAATCTATGCACAGAATAAGCAGCACATTACCATGAGACAAAATATTGTTTGATGAGAAGGTATGATGGACATAACATGATCTGTGTGATATGAAAACTGATAATTGTGAATTGCCCCTGGATGTAATGACTGACATTTTAATGTTTAAAAATGAATTATTTGTACACAATTTAATGAAAGTGTTCCATTGGATTTCATAACAAATAACAAAAAAATGTAAATTAAAAAATTAGTTGGCTGTTATTACCATTTAATCCCACATAAGGATTAACCAACCAAGAGACAATGTTTTCTTTTATGAACAGGTCACTTAATTCTCACGCCAAAGGGTTAATTAATCAGGCATGCAAACACAAACTCCCAGAAATAATGTGATTATGCAACGAAATACACAGAGTGATCAAAAGTTCCTCTGTGGTGGTACTAGACAATCAGTATTCAGTTAAATGGCCAGAATATAGTGCCAATACAGAAACACTTATTCAGAGGTGTGTAGTATCAGGATAGAACAGGATAACCGTGAGTGATAAACTGTCACAGATTCAGAAGAAAGAAGTAGTGGCTTATTTTACAGATAATCCTTGCAGTTGGTTGGCATTCAGGGCAGCTGCTCTCTAGGTTGAGATTCACAAATAGGACCTCCCTCCTGATTACCAAGCAAGAGTGTTAACCAGTGCTACAACACTCATCTTTGTATGGTACAAGATACTGATGGTATGAGACAATTATAAACCGCATTATATGATTCAACAAATTTACTGGAAGGTTCAGATGGAATTGTGGACGTATGTGCATTGCTGGATTAGTTTTGTTAGACACCTCAGATGTATTTTAAAAAAAGTCACAAATTTGAGGCTGGAAACAACTGAAGACTGATTTAACAATGTGAACATAATCAAAAACAGTAGTTTTTCAGAAATAACAAATACAAGTAGGTGTCACAATAGTACCAAAAATGGATGATACTAATTTTGAATATACTATAGTTATTTTTTTCCAAAGGTTTCAATAACATATGCAGTTTGCTCCAAACTATACCAAGTCTAAGACTCAGCAGATTTTTTAAATATAGGAATAACTGAGGTACCAGAAGACTGAGAGTAGCCATATCTGTAAGAAAGTATGTGTTTTACTCTACAATATAACAAACAATGAGAATATAATAAAAAACAATAACCACATAATGTATCCAATGTAACATAAGCCAAATCATCAAAAACTAACAGCATACTGCTAAAAAAATAATGCACACAACTAAAAAAAATGTTACGTATGTATGTGTGCCAACTTAGAAAGATGAACACATGCACCTGTCAACTTCAGAAACAGTGAAGTAATGAAAGTCTTCAAGAAAAATTTCTTCCATTTTGAGAAACATTTTTGTCAAAATGACAGGGTTTGGTCACATGCTACAAATGCAATGCTAGGTATGCTCTATTAAAACCCCAATAATGTTGTCCAGCTGGTTTTTCTGAACAGTTCTGATATGGGTGTTCCAGGCCACCATACTCTATTTCACAGGTCTTTCTGAATGATACATTCTACAGTCAATCAACATATATTGAAAGAACTGCCACAAGAAATTCTGACAGCATTGCTGTGTGTCAGTGACAAAACTAGCTGCAGCCATCAGGAATTTCTGATGTTGGCTACAGACGATCTTCTACACTGGTGGTGCACATACTGAGAATGTCATTCTGAGACTGTCAGTCTCCCACGACTACGTAACTTAGATACTCGATACAGCGATGTCTGTTATGTGGTATGAAATTACAACTGGATCACTTTTTTTAGACCTTGTACTTAAGAATGAAACAGTCTTACTCTGACTTGAGTTTTGAAGAGTACACCTAACTGAAGAATCCAGAAAACAAGTCTGTCTGTGATTAAATGTGATTAAATGAAACTAAAATAGCCTCAGACATGTCCTAAAATTGGATTCATTCATTTAGTAGTCTGTCTTACGACAGGTCCAAAGCCTCTTCCAAATCGAGCTCTCCATATAGTGCGATCTAGAGCTTCCTCCTTCAAATGTGAGTATCCTCTCCTTTCCTTAAGGTCATCCAGTAGCTTCCTACGTTTTCTTCCTCGGCTTCCTGTCACTTCTATACCTCCTTTTATCTCTCCTTCAATAACCTGTTGTAGAAGGCAGTTTCTACGCAAAATGTGACCAATCCAGTTAGCCTTCCGTTTCCTTATTTCATGGAGGATATTCCTCTGCTACTTGACTCTCAGTAATACTTCTTCATTTCTCACATGATCGGTCCAACTGATCTTTTCCATCTTTCTCCAGCACCACATCTCAAAACTTTCCAGGTGTTTCTGATCTACTGCCCGAAGCGTCCAAGTTTCAGCACCATATAAAGCTATGCTCCGAATGTAGCACTTCACAAGCTTCTTCTCAATTCCAAGTCCAAAGAGCCCTCTTCTTGTTAAATGCAGCTTTATCCATAGCAGTTCTACATTTAATTTCACAAGTACATCTTCCATCATTTGTTAAAATGCTACCCAAATATTTAAAAGATTCTACATTCTCTAGTTGTTTTTTGGCTATCATAATTTTTACTGGGAATGGTTGTCTTGAAATTCTCAATGCCTTAATATTAACTCACTATAACCTGTAGCATGTTTTAGTTTTAAAACATTTACCATCTTTTACGAACAATGTATCTCACATATTTTAATTCAAGCCACTTGAACTCTATTTATCCATCAAGCCTCTACCTGTAATGCTATTTACTGGGTTAATTATGGAGTGCTGTGACAGCAGAATTTATTTATACCCTGAACAACAGCATCATTCAACTTTTCTGTGGCACTGCAAATGTTAACTTTTGTACCATGGTTGCCTAGCACTTTAAGGGTTCTTCTTGCCTCAGAGCTACTTCACAAAATTTTTATTCTATTTTTATCACCTGTGTGTTTTGATTCTACTTGCATCTGGTGATGCTAGGGGAATCAAAACATCTGTCATGCACATGTATACTGACAGAGCAGTATGGGAAATCACACTTGACTTAATAGAGTATGGAACAGGAACTACTTGTGCAGACAAAATTATTCTGACTCCACCACCATACCAGTAGGGAAACATTTGTAATGTCTTATGGTAATCAAATATTAATGCAACTCTGCACACAATATTTCCCAGTGTGATAAAATCCTTCCCAACATGCACTGTCACTGTAGAAGATAAACTCACTTGTTTATTAAGAGATTCCACGACCACAGCAGATTGTGCATAGTGTAACACCTGCTTACTCTGGTCACTGCAATCTGATATTCCAGCATTACTGCTATCTTCTGTTGTGTGTAATGGCTCTATAACACAGATACAATAACATACCAAAATATGTAGCTATACTGGTATAGGTTGATACCAAAAAAAGGGTTTCAAATAAAACCAGTACACCAGCAAAATCATTATTAACAAAATTCAAGACACTAACATACTTAGGCTTCACTACCTAATAGTTCTTCATACACATGCACTTCATAATATAATCAATGTCATGTAAATATTTACATTTTTCTCAATGTTTTTACATATATGGACCTGAAGACAACCTAACAGGAAAGTCCACTGTAACTGTTTATGGCAATGTAAACAATATTTAAGCACGTATGCGCGCGCGCACACACACACACACATATGTGCAATGCAACAGGAGAGTGGGGGGAAGGAATCAAAATGTAAACGTAACAGAACACTTGCACAGTGGTATGCAATGCAATTACCAGCACTTACACAGTTTCAAAAAGGAAGTCTGCAAACGATAAGTATGGACCTATTCCGTAACAGGTGTAGCACACAGAACCATATGAGAACACTCAATTACAATGTAACTTCCAGGCAACAACATTCTTGTTCAACTCTGGTAGTACACAATACATATTAATATATCTTCACATATAGATTTTCAGTGTTTACATTACCCCAGTTTTGTAGGTTACAAATTGAACATATGTAACACTGTGTATATCTGTGCCATTTGATGTAACATAATACACTGGCACTGCACAAGGAACATGAGATTGCAATTTCCAAACATGGCATCTTTACAGTAACTAACTTGCTGTGACTGTAAAAATGTGGTTTCCACCATACTGTATTTATTTACATTGCAACAGGATGACATACTGCAAGGTGTTTTATACGAGGGTTGTAATTTTAATTTTGGCAACACCTCGCTAGATTGGATACAAGCGCTGCTGGAGTGATGCAGCAATGCAACAGGAAGGATGGGTCCTTCCCCTACGTACATACATAATGGGAGTGGTCCATCACGAAATGGGCATGCGCAGTAGCCAGTTGATTGTCAGTAGGTGCAGGGACATGGCCTAAGAATGATGTTTACTAAACTGGAGCAGCGTTCTTGGTTAAAAATTGAAGCAGGCAGGGGCAAAACAGCAAGAGAGTGTTACCGAGGACTGGTAGAGGTTTGCGGTATGGCAGCATTACCGTATAGGTCAGTTGCAAGGTGGGTTCAAGCCTTCCGCGCTGGACGGCAGAATGCGACAGATCAGCCACGGCCCGGACGACCCAGCGCAACAGAAGCCCAGGTTAGTTCAGTGGCAAAATTGTTGGAGACAG
>Ga0123355_10009031_pt1 | contig 15109 bp, 5 predicted proteins | sample TergutEmb28metaG_3_FD_89872 | JGI IMG/M metagenome (GOLD analysis project Ga0123355, IMG submission 89872) | Embiratermes neotenicus P1 segment gut microbial communities from Petit-Saut dam, French Guiana - Emb289 P1 | ecosystem: Host-associated > Arthropoda: Insects > Digestive system > Gut ...
AAAAATGAAAAAAAAAAAAAAAAAAAAAAAAAAATAAAAAAAAAAAAAATTATTTATTTTTTCCCCATTTTTTTTTTTTTTTTTTTTTTTTTTTTTTTTTTGGCAAAATCACTTACACGTCTCTTGGTTCACTCAGTCATATCCACTAATTCTATTTTTTTGGATCTATTTTAATTACTTCTTTATTAGAATAAGTAGGAATACTCATTTTATTGTGTTAGTAACAGAAGTTATCAAGAGCTGTACATAATTATGCATACTTCAAGCATCTCCATATTAGTTCAAGTATTATTTTATTCTAATTTGTGATTTTAAATCATATTTATTTGTCATTTTTAACCACTTCACCAAACACAAACTACCTGCCTTCGTCTATAACAACTAAACTTCATTAAATATATATATATATATATATATATATGGTCTGTTACTAATCTATTTTCCCTCTAAAAGCAGCCTACTAACACTCAACTCACAGCCAACATCACTGATGACCCCAATGGAACAAACAACATTTGACACAGCTTACCAGGTAGTCAACTTGCTACACAGTAACAGTCTTTCATCTTGCATAAATTATTTAAGTTTGCAGTGCCCACATGATCATCTCATTAATGGACCAGCTCACTTGTATAGTTTATAACAAAAATACACCTTTCCACTAAATTCAGTTCTTCCTGTCAAATTGATGCCCAACACTGAATTAAAAAAGAGCCCTGTGGTCGTTGTGCAATAGAATTTACAAACTTTTTTCTTTCTTTCCAAGTTGCATTGTGCGTTGTACAATAGGTGATCTACTTTCTTGTTGCTGACAGCAGGAAACCCACTGTTGTCACCTTTCACTATCTCTCTTCTGTTTTTCTTCAATTCTCTCATGTTGTAAGTAAATAAAAAAATCTTCCCTTTGTGCAATATATGTATATATGGATGCAGTATTTATTGACAAGCTACAAATGGTAATTTGACAATGATGGTGATAATGAAGATCAAAAACTGACATTTTATTATTGAAGGTCCATTGGTCTGTTTTTTTTTGTGAGATTTAAAAGTAAATATCCATAGTGTTCATATCAAGTTGTTATGTTTATATGTACTCTAGCCAGGACATACCGAGTTGAAAATGCAGATCAAGGCCAAGTTTATGCAACAGAACCATTCACTGTCTTTTTTTGCTGTTCTGATCCTACCAAACAACTTAACAACACACAGTTTCTGGCAAGTGAGGGGTTCTGGCAGTAGATTTCCATCAGGGCCAATGGAGTCAAGGTTCCTCATGTGCCAGGTATGTCATAACGAATCGATTCAGATGAATGACTGGAACAGATGAACATATAACAGGCAGCACTCATATGAGATGACAGTGAATATATGCTTCTTGGTGGAAAGTTGCATTCTGCATGCCTTCTGAGCAAAGCATTATCTCTCAGTGATATCTGTTGCAAATCCATAACACAATGATCCACCGAGATGGTACAGCCTTGTGTTCCATGCATGGTATGCATCAAGCTGTCAATCCTTACTTGAGCGAAGCCGTGGAGCCCGGCGGCACTTTCTGTCAGTACACCCAGGAGACAGGGATCCACTGAGGTGTGGTATGTACTCGTTCTATGGCTTTCTCCAGGGCAGCAATTGTCTCTTCAATATCATTGTTGACAATAGTCAGATCAAAGAAGTGACCATAGGCCTGCCGAAGAAGATCTGATTCCTTTGCAAGACGCTCCAAGCTTCCATCATACTGAAAAGTAATACCAAACACGTTAAGTGCAAATCATGTCATGGTGTAATGATCAGCAAACTGACAATCCTATTTAAGAGGTGCTATATGTAAAAGTTTAACACAACATAAACTTTATATATATATTTCATCCATTGTTTTAAAAGTACACTACATGTTTTGATCTAACTGAGACCATCATCTGGGATACTAATATAAAGAAAGATAACTAGCAAATATGTATCAAGAGAAGGGACCCTGTTTTTCAACTGCTGTGATGTACATAAGTTCAATACAGTAATAAAATATGTGTGAATAACTCAAAATTTTGTAAAAATTATTATTCTTCCGGTTTCCATTTTCTTGAGGGAAGCAGATGTGTCCAACATGGGAAGATTTTTTTGTTGCTACATACCCTCAAATTAGAATGCTTAGTATGTATCTTAAGTGGTTTTTACCCATTGTGGGCCAGGACTTATAAAATCTGCAACACAGGTGAAACATGTGTTCCAGAGTATTGTGGTAACTGTGGAGGTATGGTACATTATATAGCTGTACTTACTTAAACATAAATATAGTATGTTCCAAGGATAAATTAGAAGCTTGTACTATGGGGATTTTATTAATCTAATAATCTGTGCTTGTTAATTGTATAATTCCATGCTAAAGGCAATCGGTGGACAGACAAAAAGAAACAAGAATGCTCTTTCCACATATGTTTTTCAGTAATTGTCAGTATCTCTCTTACATAAATATATGACATTACTTTCAAACTTCTATTACAACACTAAGGTCTTTTCTTGTAAATTTATAATTCAGTGACAAAAATACTTCAGAATGATCAAGTATGTAGAAGTTACAATGGTTAAGAGGTCACTACACGTAACTTTTGTAATGTGTACCATTCTCAACTCATTTTTGGTTACTGAAAAACACCAAACCAAACAGTGTAAGAAAGAGTGCCACTACAGAAACATATAGCATCTAGCAATATGAAATGAGATGGCAATGGCATGGAACAAATAAACATTAAGAACTAGTAAACAAACTTACTATTACAACAAGTTATGAACCGAGTTTGGGACACAGAAATGAAACAATGAAACACACTTCATAACAAAACATTTCACACAACTTCAATTCAGTTCTTGTTACCAGTCAAGGTGGACATTTATCAAAGAATCTGCATCAGCAACCTGGATGATTGCCACTGGACCATTTTATAATACTACACCAACAAATGCAACAATATTTTGTTTACACATTTACATTACATTAATACACACTAAATTACATGCTGTAAAATCCTGACATCTTGTACTTTATGTTGAAGACACTGGGAAGTAAATTGTTGGTTGCTCTGTGTAGACATGGAAGACGTCAGGATTCTACAATATATAAATTAGTTATTTAAGGTCTTATACAAGATCATTTAATGTACGTACTTCCTGATGATGATCCCACAGGTACCAAAACATGGAACAGTTTCGAATGTTTTAATGTAATATTATTTTATATTACATATTGTTATATTATTGTAAATCATTTATTACCAATGCATGGAATAATAACATAAAATTGCTCCATTTATTTGCATTTCTTTCTGAAGGAGGGAGTACAATGCCAAAGAATGAAGTATATTTCAATACGTAAAAGCTAGAAATGAGCAGGACAAAGGAAAAATGTAATACAGCTGGAAGACATAGTACTGTATTTTGCTACCAAATTTGTCCATACACATTCATTATCAGTCTAATGTAACATGACCACTGAATAACTTAACTCAGGTGTGCCGCAAGGGAGCGCTTTGGGCCCACTACTGTTTCCAGTGTATGTAAACGATATTTGGAGGAATGTTGCTTTGAGTATTAGACTATTTGTTGATGACTGTACAACCTATGGGAAAATCACAAATAAGAACAACATAGAAAAGTTGCAGAAGGATCTACACACCTTGGGGGAATGGGCAGTAGAAAATGGGATGAAAATAAATCCTGTTAAAAGTAAAGTAAAAGATTTACGAGAGCTCAGGCTAAAAATCCACTAGGTTACTCTCTTTGTGCCCAAAAAATTCCGGAAGCAAGCAGTTGGAAATACTTGGGAATAATCCTATGAAGTGATTTAAATTGGGTGGACCAAGTGAATTATACAGCACAAAAAGCCTGGAAGGCACTTCACTTTGTAATGCGTGTTCTCAATAAAGGAAATAGGAATGCAAAAAGTTTAGCCTACATATCATTGGTACATCCTATTCTTGAATATGGGTCTGGATGCTGGGATCCATGCAGAGAAGGATAGATAAAAGTGTTAGATGGAGTACGGAAGAAAGATGCTCAATTTACAAATCATACAAAGGATTCTGAATGGGAAACCATGACTCACCGTAGGACGATAGTACGCTTATGCTAACTTTTTAAAATGTACTCTTGGGAACGGCCTTGGAAATCTATATGCGACAGGTTGTGAAGGCCTTACTATTTGAGTGGGTTTGATCATGTTCAGAAAATTAGGGACAGGAAGCAAAGAACGGATATCGGGAAGTATTCCTTTGTAAATAGGGCCATTAGAAACTGGAACCAACTACCTGAAGAAGCTTTTGGGACTTTCCCTTGTAAAACTAAAATTTTAGAAACAGAGTTGGGAAAGCAATTATAAACGGGGTGAAATGAAAGGAATAGAAGTGTGGCGAAAATCATCTAAAAGTGCAGTGAAGTGAATTGAGGTGAAGTGTAGTGATGTGAGGTGAAATGGAGCAGTAGAAAATTTAAATGGGGTTAAACCAAATGAGAGGGTAGTGAAGTGTAGCTGGGTGAAGTATAAATGGGAGGAAGTGAAGTGTCAAAAAGTGTAGTGAAGTGGAGTGAAGTGTAGTTGGGTGAAATGTAGTGAGGTGTAGTGAAAGTCTTAGTAACAGGGTGTCTAACATTATTAGAGGATATGTAGATCACATGAAGTTTGCTGCTTTTACGGCTTTTTCATTTATCATATTCCTTCACGTTCTTTTGGTTCTTTTTTTTTTATCATTGTGTATATGGCTGTACGTTTTGTATACTTTTGTTTAATTCTGTAAGTTATGTATTATTATTGTTATGTTTATGTATTCTAATTGTTATGTATGCTCTGTTCTGTATATTCTGTTTTCATTGTGCCAACTGGCATTCTTCGACTACCCTGACTGAGGTTTTTCCGTGCTTTTTCCTCAGTTGTAAGGAAAATGTCAGGGTATAACTTGCAAAAGATGGGGCATGGCCCACACTCTTCCCAATTAGTTAATTTTGTTGTTCTATGTATTGTTTGTGTGTACTACTGCCACTGGGATTCAACCCAATTGCAGTTAAAAAAATATATCATATCATACATAAATGTGTTAAGGTTTCTAAAATATATCAACCTTGTTTAATCCATCCATGACATAGTCTCCCATCCCCAAGCACGGGGCAGACCAACTCCTACTGTTCACAGTTTCATAACACATTACATAACAGTCACGGTTTGAATGTAAGTGTAAGTACTATGCACATGGAATTATATTCTGTGACTATATGAACCTGAATTAGTTAATCGGATATCAGGTACAAAGAATCCAACTCCCTGTACATAAATATATATATTGAATTGTTCAAAATAAGTTCATGGTTCTCAGATTATATGCCTCTACTGCCAAGTCAGTTCTGCTGGAATTTGACCAGCTTTACTTTGCATCTACAGAACAATTAAAAAAGAGAGAAAGAAGCTGTTTAAAGATAAATTCAAAGCTTTTCCATTCACTAGCCTGGATTTTTATGTGTATCATGGATGACTAGGTGAATGGGTTTGTTAAGCCCTAGTCAAGAAAAACAGGTCAGAAATTCTGTTGTTATAAATGGATGAAACCAACCACGTGGTGCAATGCTCTTACATCTGCTAGGTTCTGCAGAACTGGTGCAGCAATAAACACAACATAGGGTGCAAACTCTGCTGTCCGTAACACTTTGAGTGCCTGCGGTTCCACATCCAATATGGCCATCCGTCCCTCCTGATGAATCTTCCTGATTGTCTCAAGCTTTGTGCCATACATTGCCTCTTCATGAGTTCCTGTCCAGGAGATGCACAGTAATGAGATTCACATTTTGAAATATACTATATTAAAAAATTTTTAATTTCTGTCCTTTAAAATCAAATGACAGATGAAGTCTAACATACAATTCTGCAATTGGAATAAAATACAACTGACTATTGAAATTGTGGGAAAAATACTGATGGATTATCCCCTTCCACAGCTCCCTCAATCTGCCATTCTTCCTTATGTGTACCTCCAGTCATCCAGCCATTCTTTGCAAGTGAATGGTGGAAGTGTTGACCATATCATAAAATTCACTAATGACAAGCTATTATATTGGCTGAAGTAAGCCCTGGAGGGTGTGGAGGGGAATACTACAGTAGGCAGAAACAAAGAGCCTTGAATTACAGAATAATTATCAATTACTGTCAACACAACTAATTCTATTGTATCATATAGATATGTGGCCACCTGTCTCAACCAGCCACATGGTCATCCTCAGGCCATTTAAATAAAAAGAACATAAAAAAAATCAACATTATAATTCCTTACAGGGTCAGAGTGAGCCTGAGGATGTGTCTGGTTTAGACAAGTGGCTGCATATCCATAGAATATAACAGAATTTGTTGTGTTGATGGCAACTAATTATTATTCTGTAACTTATGCAAAAGAACAGGATGTCCAAAGTTAAAAAGAAGGCCTTGAGTGTTGTCACTCCCAGCATCAATGGGATTTCCTTTCACAGCATCTCTGTAGCATTACGTCTACATTATCATGTACTGGATACACTGCGTTAAAAATTACATACCATATTCCAAATATTCATTTGCTGCAATATCAGCCATCATTTCATCATGTGAAACAAAATAGTAATTCCTTCCATTCTCTTCATCATTTCGTGGTGGTCTCGTTGTATCTGAAAAAGGGTTCACTAAAACTGTGGAAAACTGTTAAGAAAATTTAGGACAAGATTAAAAATGTTGCTGTAGGTAAGTGAAACATATTAAAAAACTTTGAAATGCTCGCATATTGTTGTTCTTACAATTTTGTTTGAACTCAGGATACAGAATTTAATCACAATAAAATGTCTAAAATGTTAATATACTTTTTTTTATCTTTCTTTATTTTTTTGTTTCTTGAATTTCTCTCTCCCATATCTGTGGGTTGGTGTAAACAAATCTGCATTTGAGTGACAATGAACCATTGGTTCATTTATCAGCATCCTCCTTTCTTTCAAAGCTGGATTTCTCCTGGTTTAATCAAAGCAATTTACCATGTCTCTAAAATAATGTTGAACCTAGCAGACCGTTGAAGAAAAATCAGTTTCATGCATTAATGCCATATGATGTCTACATTAAAACCCCAGACACTTAATAAAACAGCAATGTAAGAAAAACAGTTGTCATTAAAATGTAAATGCAGTTTGAAACTTCCATTCAACTAGATGAAATATGTTTTATTTCTCAGTTCCAGAACCCTCCAAATTTCAACACAGCCTATGTGGAGGACTGCCACAGTACCTACTGTTTTCCTTGTAAGGTATTCAGTAATTTCAGTTAACACTTTGTGTTGTAATTGCCCACACCACTCATTACATTCAAAGCATAAATTTTAGGTCATGTAATGGATGCAGTCTTTGGAAATTACCTTACAATAATGTCATAAAAATAAATTTAATTATCAGTTGTATATACTCGTAAAATATGTGATGAAATACTGAACAATATGTTTATAATTAGAAATCCAATATGTCCATCCAAACACAACAATTTACTTATTTATAATACAAGCATCCTACAAAACCGTGGGCACTTTTCTTGTTGTTCTTGTAAATGGCCTAGCTAATTGTGTGACAGACAAAACTATTGTTTGTACTGGACATACTGTGTTTCTGATTACTCAAAACATAACACAGATAAATGGTCTTAAAAAATATGTTTATATTATGAAAGAAATATACATAATGCAGTGATAAAAAGCACATCCATTCTTAACTGCACACAAAGTAATAAAAGAAACCATACGTTGTGGGTATGTCTGTCTGTTAATTTGTCATGATGGATCAGTACCAAAAGAATAAGGCAGTTCATTTTTTTTAAATTTGATTTGGAAAACCTTCACTGAAAGTTTCCAGATGATAAAATTCTCAGCCACATTAATAACAAACACTCTCTTTGCTTACGGCCATAAATCAATAAGCAAGCTGCATGTAAGGTTAATAAAATGCAATGGGGAATTCAGCATACATTATGCAGTGCTCACTTCATAATTTTATTACTGTTCTGCGAAGTTCACGCATGATTTTCTTGTGCATAAGATCTGTGTACACTTACAGTCACCATCACAACTGTTTTAAATTATTTAAATGTACTTACGTGGGATCGGGTATGCATACTTGTCAGGATTCTTTGCTATCAGTGTGTTCTTTATGTGTCTTCTGCCCACTCCATGAGCTCCTAGGAGCACTAAGGTCTTCCTCTGGAATGCTGGATCAGACACTATTGATTACATAAACACAGTCAATCTTTCTTCACCTAACAGCTGAGTGTTAAAGAACAAGAAGAATACAGCAATTGGGTGTTTCCAGAGTATTTTATTTCCACCTTAGAGGGAGTTGGATAGTAACACAATAATAGTGAGATGGGAATATTTCACATATTGGCTTCTGGGCATACACATGTATAAATCTCAGTATTTCTGAGTGACAACACAACACAACACAAAGTCCCATACAGGTCCAATTTCAGACTTAAAAAAAAAGTATCACAATTTTATAGATGACATGCTGAAGTTTTCAGATTATACTTTAAAAAGTGAACAGTAAAAAAAGAAACATAAATATGGATGCCCCATCCCATTGTGTGAGGCACCCACAGTTTTGTAAACATATTTCATTGAACAAAACTACAATATTTTATAACAAAGTGGTTATAAGTAACCTTCTGCCACATCATTTGAAATAGGTAACTTTGTCCTGAAGCTATCGAAGCAATACACTTTATATACAACCCTTCAGACAACAGGCAAAGATAAAACCTTCAATGAAGTTGGAGATTAAATTCTAACTTCACCCAAAAAGGAGGAGTTTTAAATTTAAAATGCACGCATGCATACACTGCATCAAGGCTGGTGACAGGTGAGGAATTAAAGGTCCTTACATTGCACAGAGGCTGGGGTTGAACGGTTAATGTAATAATTGCGCCCTACTGCATGAAACAACAGCATGATACAAGAATATTTCAAATGCAAAACTCTTTCATTCACATGCAACTTGATACGAATATGTGTACTGCACTGTGAGGGATATTCTGATTAAAATAGGACCATATCTCTCAAGTAAAGAAACGCTGTGTCAGCAAATAAGGACTTTCTTCTTACCCCAACCTTACAGACAAACTAATGCTCTTCTATTCTGATATATGAGATTTTCAGAACAATAAAGCTGTGTACTGCAGTCTTGTTGGTTATGACAACATGTAGCCTGGTACGTGTGTGCTGAATTTCAGAGCCATATAAACCTACCATCTCATACCCTGACAACACAGCAACACACCCCTCCGAAACACTTGTACCAACTTACCAGACTACAAGGTATCATAGTCTACCAGGGCCCAATATAATGTATGTGAGCAGCCTAGGTTTTTCCTACATGATGAGAGTTTCTTGTCATTTTAATGGCTGAAATTTGCAGTATTCATTAGCATTCATTTTGAAACTGCATTTCTGTAAATAATGTGAACATTATTAACATATGAACAACATTATTTCAAGAAAAATATGATTCATAGTTCAGAGATTTCTCATTTACAGAACAATATTAGTAAACCTCCTAGAAAATCAGAAAAGCTACAGTGACAATTTGAAAGGTTTTTGCTCATTCATAATTCTTGTCAGCTCATTCATACATATTATGATTTCACCATCATTAAAAATACCCTGTGACTACTGAAGACTACACTAACTGTAAATGCAGCAAATTTTAGTATGGTGTTACTTGTTTCAGTCACCAAATGTATGGCCTATGAATTTTCATTCAGAATATTCTGCATAAGGCATCCAAACGTCAGAATGTTACTGTATGAGTCATTTTGAGTAAAAACTGCCATATCACCATATGCACAATTAGAAACCGTAGCACCGCTATAAGCACTTTAATTTACACATGTGGCTGTAAACAAAACTTTATGTAGCTTATATCTTGTCATACTGTAAAAATAAAAATAAAGTTATGTGTCCTATAACATTATAAAAGAGAGATATCCATTAATTCTGAACCTACTGTACAACAGGAGCATGATAAAACCACAGAATAAAGACAGCAATTCATTCTTACCCTACTGCAAGTACAACATCAGAAGAAAATTGTGTCAGAACCACAAAAGAAAGACATTAATTTTTAAATATGTGACAGAGTTAAATGTGTTAGTAAACACAGTTAAGTTATAACATGGATGAAAAACATTAATCATGATTAGATAAAATCAGAGAATGTCAATTTTCAGTTACATTACACTGATGATTGTTCAAAAGAACCTCCACCATTCTGTGTGTCTCAAAGATAACTAGGTGCCGTTCTGATAGTTTCATCACTTCCCTTATTTGGTCTGCAGACACCAAGAATCACTGCAAGAGTTCTTTCCCTGCCTGTGATTTTGGCTGGTAGACCATCTCCTCCATGCACCACACAAGACACAGTCAAGGGACATGAGACCTGGTGACCTCACTAACCAGGCATGTGGACCAAAACCGGTACAAGGAATGAAGCAGTAGTGTTTGCCAGATGTGAGAGTAAGCATGAAAGTTGCATATACAAACTGATACCATACACTATCTTGAAACATTAAAATGTTTATAGTGAAGTTACAATTGATAATAAGGCATATGTTGATACAGCATTTTTTTACTGTAAATGACTCCTATCATAACATCCTGAAGTCTGGCATACTTTATGCAGAACATCCTGTGTGAACTCACGTGTAAAGTACCAATTGTAATCTTTATGAAACGGTTCATCACACAGCATACAAATACCCTGTGTTTAAGTACCTTAAAAACTACCAATTGCAGACAGGTGTGTTAATCCAAAAGGCTACAATCTAACAAACCGTTCTACTTTCATATGGAACTAACGTTTTATTTGTAAAATTTTCAGTTCTATATTGTAAATAGCACTAATGATATATAAACAATCTTTAACTCATACACATTGCATAAAAATGAAAGAGTAAAACTATGCGGTAAACTTACATGGTAGTTTGACAACTTCTTCATATGTAACTAAATCTAACTGGTCAAAAACTGCATTGTGTTTTGCCAAGTATTTATCCTTGTATTGTTTCTTCTTGCGTCCGAAGATTGAGCAATTTACTGAAAGCAAATTAAATTATACAGCAATAAGTAACATATCACTGATGGTCACTAAAACATATGCAATTCTGGATTCAAAAATTTTGCACCTAAAAACTTCCATTACAATTAAATAATGAAGTTTGGAGTATTCATAATATGCTAGCCTGTTAGGTCAAGTTGAGAAGAATTTGCTAATTATTTACAAATCTCTCTCTCTCTGACATGCGCATGCACACGCGCACACACACACACACACACTCACACATACACACACACTCACACACACACACACACTCACACATACACACTCACACACAAACACACACACACACTCACACATACACACACACTCATACACACACACACACTCATACACACACTCACACACATACACACACACACTCACACACACACACACACACACACACACACTCACACATCAAGGCACAGTAAATGTAAAGGACACAGTTCAAAACCATACTTCACATATGACTAGTCAGTTGCTAAAGGTGGATTTCTAGTGAAGATATCTTGCCTATTACCTCTGAACTTTCCCTTATCCTGCCGCAATTTCCTGCCATTTGTTGTATACACTTTATTTGTTTAAAAGCAAGCATTAAACAAGTACACTCAATGACCACACAGTTTGATTCACAATATGAATTATATTATGAAATCTACATTATGAACACATCTGTAAATGAAGGTTAAAATTACATTAATTAAACAAATAATACTACATTTGCTGTTACTTGGAGTGCATAAAATAAACTCAACATAAAAGATGAAATGAAAGGGTAAGTTACAGAAATTCCTACAGCTATTAGGAAAAAACTATAGATAAGACTAACCATACAAAATAAACTTAATTTGCATTACTGTGGTGACTATAAAGTCTGGAACCCTCTTAGATTTTTCCTTTCAGCCTAGCCAAACTCCTGACCATAAATTAATATTCGACTAATGACCATGTTTTGTTATAAATCTGGTGGCTATTTGGGCCCACTGCATGACAAAATAAAAAAGTAACAAGTTCCAGTGAACAAGTTAAAAACAAAGTTTTTAGAGAAGAGCCATGAATTACACATATACTTCTCTGTAATTAAACACTGTTTTCTCCAGCAACAAATTGCCATTTAACTATGTGTCCTACACCTCACAGCCAGTGTACTGTACCCTACTTCTCTACAAGAATTATCAGAACTAACTGCAACACCGTAAAATGCCATGTGTTATAGATTCCCTGCTCAAGCTGTGAAGCTTCTGACTTGCATTCAGAAGGCATTCTGTTAAAACCATGGCTAGGAAACCAACAGACTTGACTGAGGTCTTATGCAGTTTTCTTCTGTAATCTGAGATACGAAGAGCATCATTAAATAAACCATAATCAATTATCTGATCATGCTAATAATACCTGGCAAAGAGCAAAAAGTGTAAAGATCCTCATTATGCTCAGAAGTTAATAACCACACTCCTCACTCCTTCGCATTTACCAACATAATCACTGCACTCTTAAACAGAAAGCTGGTAAAGTTGGGATCATTTACCTTATTTTATCTGTACAGCTGAATTATTAATTAATGTACTACTCAAATGCACCCCATTATTATACAACTTCTATACAAACAAACAATGTGCATTGTACAACATAATAAAATGAACTGAATACTACAGTTTAATACATGAATAACTGCAAAGCAATGATGTATAACGGAAGGGACTAGGGCAATAGCAGGCCAAGTAATAAAAACTAAATATAATTTCACTTCCTTACTTCAGGACTAGCAAGTGCCAGTCAGAGATGAAGCCCACAACTTACAAACTGTGGACGTGACAATGTGCTGCCTCATCAAGGCTATCACATACCTCATGGGGCAGTGGGAGTTGAATACACAACAACAGGGAAGCAATAATTAGCATAAGAAAATCAATGATACTTCAGTGGCGGGACTGTTCCAGTGCCACTTTACCTACAATAAATCTCATATAAAATCACCTCAAACTGAACCATGTGTGGTTAAAAGCCAATATCTAATTACGTGAGCTATGGCAAGAACCAAATCACATTTCAAGATAAATAAAATGAATTTATTTTATACATGGTTTTCATAACATTCTACAAAACCAATAAACAAGACTCAGTGTATATATGCACTTAAGAAAACAAAAGTTGTTTGTTGAACTGGCGAACTTGCCTACTAGTGCACTACTCCTTCAGTTACCCTTCCCCTCCAAAAAACCACTTTCCTTCATATGAAAGTCAGAAAACCTACAGAGTCAACAACAACAGAGAATGAAGATACAGTGAAGCTCAGACTTAAAAATCAAGTTCCAGCAGATCACAACATAAGCAGCATTCAAATAGTTAAACATATCCAGTCTCAATTATAGTCAGGATGAGTAAAGCATTCATTTATTAAGATATTATGCTTACTGTTGTTTGAGATTATCAGTTTAATGTCAGAAGAAACTAAAATATAAAATTTCAGGTTTACTGGTCATAAATCTAACATAAAGTTAAGTGTACCACTGATGATCTGTAACACAACAGGGGAGGTAAGCTATTTGGCTTTTACCACTTTAATTTGCTACACAACATGAAAGAACTGAAGACTTCTATGAAGAATAACAAAAAGAAGCAACATATAAAATTTATTTTACAACATTTAAAATGTTGATTTCCAATGCTTATTAATTTAGAATCATACAACAAGATACGTCTACTAAACACTGTCTTGACCAACCCTGTAATATAACAACATGCACTGATTTTGGCTATCATTCACACCAGCACCTACATGACACATTCAATACCACTGAATTTTAAACATTACATGAGCCATGCATCAGTGGTGTTTAGTGCTGCCAAAGAGTTATGAAAAAGACAGCTGAAATCTCAAATGCCTTGAGTCTCGTACACAAAGTTAACTGTGCACCAAAAGCAGCTAGCAGAAACATTAACCCATGCTGTTCTAGTCAAAATGAGTCTTACATAAAAAATAGTTAGGTTCATATTTATTTATAGCTGGCAACAGGGGGGCAGTAGACTCAATAAACAACATTCTATGTACTGGAAATTAGTGAAATATTTATCTGGACATGAGCAAACCTTTCCTGTTTAAAACACATGCTGGCCATCTGCTCCACATTTCACAGCACAGTCCCAAAAAGAGATGAGAAGTTGGCATCCCACATAATTGGACCCCTACCATCCCAACATAAATTCATCTGTATACTTCTTACACAGACATTTGCTCATTTTACAACAGTACAACATTCTTCAACTGAGGTAATGCATTGAGACTAAGAATGATCCCCAACAGTTACTTGATTATCCATCAATACTGCTTTCCGCATTAAACCTGACCTAGTATAATGACATAAGAAAAATGATAACAATACAGAATCAAGACACCAAGTGAACTTAAGGGTGATCAATCCAACTCTGTGCTCTTTTGATTTTAACAGAAAAGCTCACTACAGCTAGAAGACAAAGCACTTAGCAGAATCAGGAATCAACATGTACATGAAAAGTTAATTTAAAAATTCAGGTATCATCTGCTTCTCACATCCTTGTTTCTCAGTCACTCCTACAATATCAATACACTGCCTATGTAACTACAGAAAAGAAGTTGTATCAAGTGTACAAATAAAGGATAACACTTCCAGAATTCAAAGCATGGATCATAAAGGAGATTTGTTGAGCACCATCTAATCAAGACAGCCATGCATAACTTTTGAGAAGCAATAACAAACTGTCCTCAATTCACTGCATCCACCTGAAACTATCTGCCACTATGAAGATGGAGGCCAGACTTTCCCCCAAAAAGTCAGAACTAATGTATGATCCCATATGGTGCAACTGTCCAGAAGAACACCTGTCATGAAAGCCTGAACACTCACATTAACAAACTGCATTCACATTCTTTAAACAAAAATTTACTATATATCAATTTCAGAAAAACTGCACATGAATTGATTTCTGTATATTCACACATACATACATA
>Ga0123355_10009032_pt1 | contig 15109 bp, 10 predicted proteins | sample TergutEmb28metaG_3_FD_89872 | JGI IMG/M metagenome (GOLD analysis project Ga0123355, IMG submission 89872) | Embiratermes neotenicus P1 segment gut microbial communities from Petit-Saut dam, French Guiana - Emb289 P1 | ecosystem: Host-associated > Arthropoda: Insects > Digestive system > Gut ...
AAACAAATGTATTGATCAAGGAGGAATGTATTTTGAAGAATAAAAATAAATCATGTGCATATAAGAAGTTATCTGTGTTTTATAACACTTGTCTAAAGACTTTTGGGTCGCACCTTGTATTTTGTGAAGTTTCTTTGCATGATCTTGAAGTTGGATTCTGATATACAGTGAGTGTATACAAAATCATAGGGCAGTAAACTGCATCAAGTACATTCAGTTAATTCTGACACCATTTTTTCAGAGAATAACAGAAAACAAAAGGTAACTACTTTGTACAGGGCAGTACCATGGCCCACACCATAAATTCTCATTGGTTGCCCTAGCAGAGGGTTTCAGTGAATGATTTTGAAGTTACAGATTGTGGGCTTCTGGATCTCCAGAGTTAAATCTCTGCAGTGGCTGTAGTAGTTGTCATCATTGTTTGCAAGAAGTGAAAGAAACTACTGAAATAGAAATTGCTAGTATTTCAAAACAGGAGCTCTGTTATTGGTTGAGAAGTGTTTTCAGAAGGTGCAAGACCTGTTTTCAAGTTGGTCTTTGACACTTAAGAAACTTCTGTGAAGTAAGGTGGATTCAACTGGAGAGGAAAATGATGCTGCAAATTCCTGGCATATGCAGGCTTCCAGTGTGTTGTAGCTTATGTGACAGCTGCCTTGCTCAGGGACATCATGAAAAATATCCCCTGTTTTTGTATGAGACAACAGGTGTTTTGTAAGTGCATAGAACATACTGAATTGAACTTTGTTTGTTAATAGGTAAGTTGTGAAGACCGAGAAGATCTTTTAGAAGCTGATGATGACACACCTTCTTCAACGCCTGTTCCACCCCAACAGCAGACAGAAGCAACCCTTTTGGATATAGGAGGTAGTAGTGGAGGTGGACTGAATGTAGCAGGTACAGATTTTGTGCTGCTAAAGTACATTGTGTGTGTATGAACAGCAGTGTCATAGTGAAGATAGAGAAGCAGTTAAAGAAATTATTGTTTACTTTTTCTATTTAAAATATTTGTGTCCTTTTAGTCTTTCATTTCTACCCAACTGTCTACGTTGATTATGCTTCAAGCATCTCAGAGGCTCATTTGGATTCCCTTCAAAATCATCGCATGATGCATTAAGTCTGGGGGACCTGAAACACATTCGTGTTAGAAAACTGAAGAAAATTATAACTACTTTCTTTTAGTCACCAATTTAACTTCTACATACAGGAAAATTTGTATATACAGTTTGATTTGCGAATGGAGTGACCTAGGAGATTAATTGTACCAGCAGAGAGAATGGTGACTTACAAAGATCAGTTTTAATGCAAGTCATGATGAAAAAGTAAATTAAATAAGTAAAACATACAGTATTTACAAAGTGTGGTAAGTGGTAAAATCTGCAGCACAGCATTTGCTGCCTCGCAGGTATTGTAGGAGCTGAGAGCTCTTTAACTTCTTCCACTAGGAGATCAGCATTATCAAATGTAGAGCGGTAAACCACAGTGGACTGTTGGAAAAAAGTGTGTCATTAGAGTAAATTTACCACTGAAAGTACCAGATGAAGTAACTTTTACTGCTCTAGACTTTGGGTTGTGACATAGTGTAGTAGTGTAGACATGTGGACTGTGGACAGATACCAGCTTTTGTAGGCCCTGCCTCCATCTTGGAAGAGTGAAGCAACCATTTTCTGTCATTAGTTTGTGTTTGTGAATAAGAAACAATATGTGTTTTGTTCTGTTCATTTATATTCTTTGTGCAGATCATACTTTCAGCACCAGCAGGCTAATGCAGTTCTTTCTGCATGAATACTTACTTCTGCTTGGCTTTTCTCTTGCAGATGTAGACAGTCAGCAGGGTGATGTAGACCTTCTGAATATAGCACCAAGACATACACCACAAAGCAATGTAGATTTGTTGGGTGGGTTTGCTCAACCTGCGACCACAGCAGGATTTGGAGGACGAGGGTCGGGAATTGACGATTTGCTTCAAGGAGGTCAACAGAATAATCCATCTCAGCCATCAGAAAATCCTGATCTACTCTTTGATCCATTTGGTGTTACCAGTTCTCAGGTATAAATACAGTAGTATTAAAGGTACAGTTCACCCTAGAACAGACCATGAAGGCACAGAGAGAGAGTAGAACTGTGGCTGTAGTCTTTCTTTAACCTTTATGCTAGAGACGGGGTTAATGTATGCCCTGGCTGCTTTATGCCTGGGAAGGGTTATGCACCCATTGTACAGGAGGCTGGGTGGCCCCCAGTGCTGATCTGGACAGCTGCAGAAAATATCACCCTTCCAGTAATTGACCCGCAGACCATTCAGCACATACTGAATCACTGTACTAACAACAGCCTGTAGTAGCAGTAGCCAGTAGTAGTAGTGCTCAGGAATGTGGAGCAATTCATTTCACCTTTTTACATTCCAGTATAATTTTACAGGTAATTGAGTATTCCCAGAGTTTAAAACTGTGCAATCTGGAGATGATCTTGAATTGTTATGGAGTTGTATTTTATGCACAAGACACACACTGGGAATGGATAAATTGACAGTCCTGGCCAGTGATTAGTTGAAAGTTTGCTAGTGCATCACATGATGGCAAGTCAGGAATTGTTTAGGTGGATGATTTTCTTGAATTTAAAATAACTGAATAGTTTATTTTAGTGGCCACAACTTACATGCCAGGGTACTTCAATAGATGTTATGTGTGTTTAACCATATTAGTAGTTAAAGATTGCTGTTTTGTGGGATATGATACCATTTAGTGTGATGGATAGGTGGCAACATTGTGGGGGAGCCTGCTGCTTCCATCTGCATGGCACAATATATGGTCATCATGTAGTATAAGTAAAGGAAAAGAAGAGGGTTGAAAGTTGCTGAGTGGTTGTGGTATAACTGAGTGGAAGGTTCTTACTGAGCCTACATGTGGTCTAACAGGTGCATTATAACTGAAGATTTGAGGTTTTTGTCAGTGGCATTGCTGAAGATCCAAGTATTCTGCGAATTTATGCTGTGTTCACTGATAAATAGTGAAGCAGTCCATGGAGATCTTCTTCTTGGGCTGCTTAACCCTGAAGATGAAGACACTATTGTCCTTCAAAGTGCTGGCCACTGGTTACCAATCAACACAGTGTAACATTCCAGAAGACCCGAATATCCATGTATGAAAATTGTGTCAAGTTTTCACATCTTGTTTTATTTTTAGAATTCTGTGCCAAGTTTTACCTCAAACAGTCTGTCTGGATCCCAAACATCAAACTTGCTAGGTGGATGGGATGGATTTTTACAATCCCAAGGGCCCAGCCCATCAATCCCACGAAATGCCAGCACACCAAACCTGGACAGTAAAGCTCGGGATCCCTTTGCAGATCTTGGTGAGTAGTCAGCAGCATATTATTACCATATCCAGTGTTGATGTGGTACCGTTGCTGGAATTTGGTAGAGAAATGGATGAAATACATACCACAGAAAGTTGAGTGTGATATGATCTTGTAGCTAAGGACATGTGTGGCATTGCATGGTATGTCACTGGAGCTAACAATAGCCGGTGCATTGCGCAATGTGTTCTTGCAGCTAATGACAGCCGTGGTATTGTGTGATGTGTCCTTGGAACTAAGGACAGCCAAAGCATTCTGTAGTATGCCCTTGCAGCTAATGACTGACATGGTATTGTGTAGTGTGTACTTGGAGCTAATGACAGCCCTGGTATTGTGTGGTGTGTCCTTGGAGCTAAGGACAGCCCTGGTATTGTGTGGTGTGTCCTTGGAGCTAAGAACAACCACACTTCCACATGCCACTTGAGCACCATCCACTGCATGTCCTGATGGCAGGCACACTTTGTGTCTGTGAGGCCTGTGAATGGCCCCTCCACAAGTCATTGCAGCACAGTGATAAGACTGCAGTTCCAACAAGACAGTGCATTTAAGCATTCTGCTCCTCCATCAGAGATTATCAACACAACCTTTTTCTGTTGTGATGCATCAATTCTTGGATTAGTGGACTGACCTACTTGCTTTCTGTGGTCAGTACACAGTCCTGAACTGACAGTACCTAACAGTGCATGAGAGCTGCTTAAGTAAAGGGGTAGCATGATGTACTGCATGCATTTATCACCAGGAGTTATGTGTTCAGGTTCTTGTCCTGTAGTAATTGAAAGGATTTGTGACATGTCAGAAGAATATATTGTCCATATCTTCAGTATAAAAGTAATATTATTGGATGAGACATTGCTTCATGTGGGTGTAGAATTTGTTCTGTCACATTTAGGGAAGAACAAGGGCTGAGAGTTATTGAGAATAGAGTGCTGAGGGAGGTATTTGGGACAGGAAGTGACAGGAGACTGGAGAAAACTGTACTGTGGGACTTAAATATTTGTTCTCACCAAATACAGTAAAACCCCAAATTTGCTTTCCCATATTTTGCATTTGATGTGCTTTTATACGCTTTTTAGTATGGTTCTTGTCAGATGCCTGTAAGAACAATGTTTCCTGTATTGTATGCCATTTTTATGTGGTCCCCACAAGAACATAAAGTAAGGGTTTTACTGAACCGTGGATTGTGTAGTGTGGTGCTGTGCTTATTAGAGATGGAAGAAGTCCTTCTATTTACTGGTGATATGTGGCAGGGTTTTACAGTATCAATCATTTGGGTGATCAGCTGAAGGAATGTAAGATAAGTGGGGCATCTGGGGGAAAAGAGAAATGCCAAGAAGATTTTTCTTGGGAAACATGAAGGAAGAAGACCACAGACCTGAACTAAATTGGAGGATGATATTAAAATGGATCTTAAAGCAGTAGGACAGGAAGGCATGGACTTACTTATCTGGCACAGGTTAGAGTTAAGTTGTGGCTGTTGTGAACTTAATAATAAACCTTTGGATTTTATACAATGAAGGGAACTTTGTGACTAGCATAGCAACTTCTGGCTGCTTGATGAAGTGTCTATTGGTGTTATGGAAGAAGTGGTGGATAGGCATTATAGTAGAACAGGTCCCACACATGTACATGGTTTGTCATATCAACTAGAAATGGTCACAGACATGCTAAACTGTGTAGTGCCATTGTTATATTTTTGTTAGGCAATCTGGCAGCTGGATTAGGTGTTGGATCAACAGGTGGGTGGGGAGGTGGCTCAAAACCATCTACACCTATGGGTGGAACACCCAGGGCAGGTAGCCCTATCAACCACGCTTATTCTCCACAGCACAGGCCTGCCAGCTGGACACCACAGGTAAATATGTCTTCAGTTTAAAACACAGCCACATGATCATATTTTGTTCTGTATTAATTTATCTTCCAAATTATGTATCTTTAAATTTTTTCTGATTCTTTGTTTCTTTTGCTCCCTCTTCTGATTTTCCTCTCTCCTTACGAATCTCATCTTGGCTGTCATTTGTGTTCTCTTGTAACGCTCTGCTAATCCAAGATAGTGGTTGCAATGTTATTCGTATAAAAATATGACTGAGAATTGGCAATATTGCAGGGGGGTGCACCTGGCACCACATCACCCATGCCAGGCTATAACACACCTGTTGGAACACCACACCACACGGCTAAATCTCCAGCTCAAGACTCAGCTCGCACGGCAGACTACAGTAGGGCGCACTTTGACTCTGTATTCTCTAAGCAGCAAGACTCCACGGGTATGTTATATCATAATTTACATGTAAGATTCTTCTGTGCAGTTTTATCCATATGTCTGTCTCTGGTGTCACTATTGTGCAGCTGTGACTTGCTGTTATATTGCAGATAGAAACTGTGTCAGACATTTATTAAAGAGACCAACAAACGCACTTCGGTGTTATGAATGTAATTTTATTACATAGTGACCACTGACATGTTTTGGCCAATCATGTGGCCATCTTAAGGGTGGTGCAAGAATACAAATATATTCTGAGTAGTGCACTGTACCAACTATACACAGAAGGTTTATGTGGTAGGTCATGATCCTGATCGGTTATCGTTGGTATAGTGTGCACAGTGAACTAATCGGAACTATTCTGATTAGTCCACTGTGCACACTATACCATCGCTAACCATTCTGGATCATGATCTACCATGCATATCTTCAGTGCACATCACTGCACAGAACCACACTCCAGACAACCATATTTAACTTACAATATTTTATATTCATCACTGTTTTACCATTTAACTGGAATTTTAACCAAAACCATATGATTATAGCTGTGGAGTGATCGTGACACACTGTAATTATATTTGTATTCTTGCACTTACCACCCTTAAGATGGCCACATGAGAGGCTGAATCGTGTTGGTGGTAACTATGTAATAAGGTTACATTCACAAAACCAAAGTCAGTTTGTTGGTGTTAGTGATAAATTATATACATCTAATTAATGCATGTAATATGAATATGTCAAACTGTGTCAAACATTGTTTTAGTACATGGTTACCATGTAATGACTGTGTAAGGGAACAAGTTATGGCTTCTTGTGAACATGGTAATTAATCGTACAGTTTCATAAAACACTGTGAACCTTTTGACTAGCTGAGAAACTGTTACCTTCTTGAGGAGTTGATTAGTCAATCGGTCAGTTATTTAGAATAAAGCTGAATACTTATAGTCAGAATGAACAGAAAGAACCTTAATTTAATTATTACCAAGAATTTGAGACTTTGGCTAATTTTCCTGCATTTGGAAGGGCAATGTTGATTGTTTAGTGTGTAAGTTCAGAACTATATGCATAGCAAAGTTTATTTTTGTTTAACTTAGTTGTAAGTAATTGTCCAAGAAGCCTGTATGTAGAAATTCAGAAATTGTAGCCAATTTTTTTCTTCACTTGTTGAGTGCTCCTGATGGCTCCTTGTGTTTCAATCAGTGATGTATATTTATACAGGCAAAGGTGGGAACAAAGGAGGAAAACAGCCTGGGGATGTGTTTGATGATTTGTTGGGGTCGCAAGGCTACCAGTTCCCAAAACGTGAAACAGGACCAAGGACCATCAATGAAATGCGAAAAGAAGAACTGGCGAAAGATATGGACCCTGACAAGCTTAAGGTAGGCTCAAGCATGAACATGCCCATGGTGTGGAGTTGTATGGTGTAATGTGTCTGAATGCTAGACATATCAGATGTTGAGCAGTGCTGTGTGTCTGAATGCTGGACGTATCAGATGTTGAGTGGTACAGTGTGTTTGAATGCTGGACATATCAGATATTGAGTGGTGCAGTGTGTCTGAATGTGGATGTCAGATGTTGAGCAGCGCAGTGTGTCTGAATGCTGGACATATCAGATATTGAGTGGTGCAGTGTCTGAATGCTGGACATATCAGATGTTGAGTGGTGCAGCATGTCTGAATGCTGGACATACCAGATATTGAGTGGTACATTGTGTCTGAATGCTGGACATATCAGATATTGAGTGGTGCAATGTGTCTGAATGCTGGACATATCAGATATTGAGTGGTGCAATGTGTCTGAATGCTGGACATATCAGATATTGAGTGGTGCAATGTGTCTGAATACTGCACATTTCAGATGTTGAGCGGTGCAGTGCATCTGAATGCTGGACATATCAGATGTTGAGTGGTGCAGTGTGTCTGAATGCTGTACATATCAGATGTTGAGCGGTTCAGTGCATCTGAATGCTGTATATATCAGATGTTGAGCAGAGCAATGTGTCCGAATGCTGGACATATCAGATGTTGAGCGGTGCGGTGTGTCTGAATGCTGGTCGTATCAGATGTTGAGTGGTGCAGTGTGTCTGAATATTGTACACATCAGATGTTGAGTAGTGCAGTGTGTCTGATTGCTGGATATATCAGATGTTGAGCGGTGCAGTGTGTCTGCTGGATATATCAGATGTTGAGTGGAACAGTACGTCTGAATGCTGGATATATCAGATGTTTAGCGGTGCGGTGTGTCTGAATGTTGGACATATCAGATTTTGAGGTGTGCAGTGTGTCTGAATACTGTACATATCAGATGTTGATCTGTGCAGTGGGTCTGAATGCTGGACATACCAGATGTTGAATGGTGGAGTGTGTCTGAATGCTGGACATATCAGATTTTGAGTGGTGCAGTGTGTCTGAATGCTGGTCATGTCAGATGTCAGTCGCACAAATATTCTCCTGCCTTACCTACAAAATTACATGCACCAAGCGTCATCAACCTACAGGTTGCATGAGGCCCATCAGGTCATTGTTAGCGTCCATCAAACTATCTAATTCTAATTATAGAATGTGGCTCAGTTCATCTTCAACTTATTTCAGTATAAAGAATTTAAAAAAATGTTTTTCGTCATGTGTTATGGCAGTCTGAACAGAATTGCAGCTTTTCATGAATAGCCATTCCCTCTTCCTCATTACTCTGGATGGGTGACCCATTTGTCACTTTAGTGGCCCAAACTGCATTCCAGCTTGTTTTGTTTGAGGAGTGAGATGTTTGTCCATGTCTTATTGCCTGCAGTAGTCTGATTTCTACCACGATAGAATTTTTAATTTTGTAGCAAGACGGGCCAAATATGATGGTGCACTGTGGGATTGTGTTGAAAAGTAATGACACTTAGTGGACTAAGTGAGCTATATTTAATATTGTAGTGACTTTCATTTGATTTTTGTAGCCTAGGGATCCTTACTTGAACATCTTGCATAGACATTGTAATATTTCGTACAGTACCTGTTTGAAAGAGACTGTAGTTCTCAAAGCGTTACATACCACATGTACAACCAGTATTTTATGTTCCACATGCACAGCCAGTAGTTAATGTTCTGTAAATACAACAACATATGTTTCAAAGTTTTGTGTGTATAATAATTTGTACTCATTCATTTGAACAGTAACAACATCTGAGACATTTATGAATCTGTATAAAATAATAGTTTTTCTGTCTCTGCAGATCCTTGATTGGATTGATGGTAAGACACACAATATCAGGGCTCTGTTATGCTCAATGCATACAGTTGTGTGGGAAGATGCAAAGTGGAACAAGTGTGAAATGCACCAACTAGTCACGCCATCGGATGTTAAGAAGGCATACAGAAGAGCTTGCCTTGCTGTGCATCCTGACAAGGTAAGCAACACATATAGTGCCACAGGTATATATGCAGTATATTAATGTTCTGTCTTCACAGTCCGTACAGATCGGTGTACCTGATGATATTACTAGTTGCCTTTGTTGCAGACAATGGGGTCACAGCATTTCACTCTTACTTCTTCTGGCATTACAGTGTTTGTGAACCTTTGCCTCTTCCAAAATTGTCCTCCACTGTTCTCAGTCCTGCTGTACCTGCACACGAAGGCCAAGAGTCGTAGTGGGCTGTAGTGAAATTACTTTTCTATGTGTATTGAAATCATTATCATCCATTTCAGCAAATGGGAACACCAAATGAAAAAATTGCCAAACTTATCTTCATGGAACTAAATAATGCATGGAGTGATTTTGAGTCTGATGCAAGTCAACAGCAGATGTTCCCTGCTGCCAACTGAATGACAGAATACTCATGGCCTCACCAGGCCAGCCAACTTGTGAGTGCAATATGTACCAAAATTGACAGTGTAAGTAAATGATTTAAGTCTAACTGTACTGTATTACAGGGGTGCACAAATTATCAAAAAATCTAGGAGCCAACTCTAAATTCTAGGTGCCTGAAGGGTACCATGATGCATCTTCCATATTGAGGACCCACAGTTTTGGAGTGAGATGTGGACCTTACTGGTTCCTGACACCTCTGCTCAGTACATGTGAACTGATACACATTTTTGTATTTAAGGGGGGGAATTGCAAATTGTATTGAAAATATTATACTGCCATACAAAATTTAGTTGCCTAGGCAACCAGGCACCCAGGGTTTGGGCATCCCTGCTGTATGATATCATACGCTCTGAGGATATTTGTGAAGGAAATTTGTGCTTGATATTTGTAAGTACTCTATTGTTTATAGATTGTAAAAACAACTTCAATTTACAGGGTTTGAGGTTCTTGGAGTTGTGTTGGTGAGGATCATATGGCACTGTGTCAGTGCATGAGTGGCTGCCAACGCAGTGTCATAGTCTTCTGGGATATGGCACTGTGTCAATGCTTGAGTGGCTCCCAACACAGTGTCACATCCTAGAAGACTGGAATCCTCATCTTCACTTTGTTAGGAATATAGCTTGTCAGTATCCATCAATCATGTTGTAGTTCCACTGATGTAGCCTCAGATCTCATTCCCAGATGTGTTTACTCATGCTTAAACAGGTAAGAGAGGAGAATCAAATGGCATTGTACCTTCTCCAGTTGTTGTTTGCAGCCCTTTTCATGACAGTGTTGACTTTTCTGTCTTTTGGCTTCTTCATAGTGCTGAGACTTGCAGTTAGCAGGAAGTTGGGTTGAGCCTGATGTGTTCAAGTTCAGAATGTTGTGATAATTGTAAATGCAGTTTGCAAGCCAGCTACAGCCATACACGCATTTGCTGCACATAGTATGTCAATATAAATTATGTGCTTCAGTAAACATTACTAGGTAAAGCAGTGTGCAGCCAGCATTTTGTGTTTCATCTCGGTCTGTACGTTCTCCTTTTCAGCACAGGTAGGTTTTGGTCTGTAGCCTGCAAGTTGGCACTCAGCTCCTCATATGCATCAGTAACTGTTGGGTGAAGTGTGCATGCATTGAAGGATCCCTTTAGTGCAGGGTATTGTTTGTGATAATGGTTTAATGGGGTGTGACAGTAGACAGGTACCAAGTATTCTGGAGGGACCTACTGCTTCCATCATCAAGCAGGCAACAGGTTCTTCTGCTGCATTGGTACATGTCTACCACACTGCACAGTGTTCCATCCAAATAGACTAAATCTGAATAGTCACAGCTGTTCAAACCTTCAGCATCACACAGGATAACTGTAGTGGGGATCCACATTCACTGGCAGTATCAGTATAGCAACACAACCTCATTTTTGAAGAATTTTAATAGATGATGGCCATGTGTTGAGTTTCTGTACTGCATTCTGGTTAAACCTGCCAATCTCAGAGGAACGCACTGCCTCCATCTTCAGGGTGACTGAATCAATTCTCATTGAAGCTGAAGTGATGTGGCAGGAAAAACATGTTTCAATTATGTACGGTGGTTTTAGATGATTTGGTCAGTCACAGCATTGGTAGGAGAAAGAGGGGACAGGATTGCCGTGAGCTAATTTGAGTTGAGAATTTCAAAGATGTCCCTCCGAAAGGCCTGAACCATTGTTTGAGGACAGTTCCATCACCTTTTGCCACCTTTCTTTGGTGTCATTGGCCATATCACTTCAAACCATCTCATCTGACACATTTTCTTTCATAACATTATATCATTGTTTGCTTGAAACAGTTGTCACACTGAAGACAGAGACATTATGTTCCTCTGAACCACCATTACACGGTGCACAATCCAAACAGACCACTATCATTTTATGAACCATTCTTTTTGGTTCGTATGTCCCTAGCGTGTTGGCGATATTAACACTTTGCAACTTAGGAACCACTCACCTCACCCAACAGCAGCATCTCTGAAAGACTGGAATTCTGAGTTACAGAGCTGTTAAACGCTCAAGATCTCACAACTTGGTATTCACTCAGTTGACCAGTAATCAGCTGTCCTTTGTAAGTTTCGGCCTTGTGAGAGGCATGTAGACTGTGTAAAGGAGACTGCAGCTAGCATGTACATGTAGTACCTGCTAAATGCCTCATCTGCTTTATTAACCCTTTGACACCTAACGACGACTATAGTGGTCATACCACACCGCTAACCTCTAAATGTTGCATTTTATATATTTATTCAACAAATATAGGTACAGAATATTTTAAACATGGTATGTACTCTCCGTGTTTTCCTCTTCAAAATGCAGTTTGTTTCATAAATCCAACATATTTGGTTCCTATATTATTCACATTTTATATACAGGGTGTGCTAAATTGAAAAAAATAATTCCGGTGCCAAAAGGTTAATTGCTTACAGGTGTGCTGTATTACAGGTTTACAGATCCTGGGGTCATAGCAGTGTGGAGACTGAAGAGCTGTGCAGGCAAAGTGAATCCTCATTTGCACATCTAATCCCATTGTTTCGCAGTACGGAATGGACTGAACAGCAAATGGCATTGTGATAGGCTTTCTGTAGCTGTAGTGTTTAACAATGCACAGTTACCTAAGGAAGCTTGCGAAAATAAACTGCTTGTACAGACAAATAGTGACGAATGTACAGTACCATAAATATAAATTATGGTTGTTGTTGGAGAGATTTCAACTCTGAAATATTTAGACATACATCTGTCATATAATCCCCTAATTGCAAGGCAGTACTGCCAACTTTTAAGTGTATAAAACATTCCATATTATTTTAAATTAATTTTTGCCTTGGTACAGAATTAAGGCAATGCAAATTGTTATGAGAAATGAATTATTTCAAGGAGGGGCTGATGATTGCTTATGATATTGAAAGGATGATTGCAGAATAGGCAGGTCTGACAAAGTATCATCATTTTATTAGGTGGTATTGCAGAGTTTTGTCAGTGGGTTAGGAAAATACTTGTTGCAACAAACAGCAGCAATGTGTCAAATGTGTCATGATTAGTGATTATAAATCAGACATTAACATAGAAAATAGGGAGGATGTTTGCTTTTGATTACTTACTAGAATTGCACCTGTTTTTCAGCTGTATGATTTGGTCTCTGCACTGAACCTAATGTCACACATCCTTTCAGTATGATCTCTCCATGCGTGTAGTTATTGTAAGTTCATTTATGTCCTGAAGCTGTGCTCCATGTAGATAATTTAGAATTCAGTGATAATACTGTGTCGTTTTGATGCTTATGTCTTGAGATACCACATTTTAGAGCACAAGTCTTCTTTTATGGCAATTATTGCTTCTGTGTAAATAATATATCCTTCAATTTATTCTTCTATGGTCTTTGTGAAGTGTTAATAAAATCCATGGGATGTTTTGTCATGTAATTTATATTTTAAGTGACAGTTGTACATAAAAGAGTTAAATCTGTAATATTAATAAGTGGCTCTGAATTGTGCTGTTGAAAGTTGTGTAACCAATTTAAACTGTTTGCCATTGATTAGTGACATTTGTGCCTTTTTGGATAATTTTTATGGCAGTCAGACTGGATATATAAGGAAGTTACATGCTTAGAGAGAGATTTTTTGAGCCATATTCAATGGTTCTGTGTGTATAGAGATTTGTGTGGCAATATTGAATGAAATATTATGACTTATATGTTAAAAATACTGGCTGCATCCAGTGACAAGTCTTAAATGGTCAAGTCTTCTAAATAATGTAATTGTCAGTATTCTTCACATCACTTAACTTTCACTGTCACTTTCAAATTTACTGCATAAATTATAGTGTTGTTCCTTCACAAGTAACATTTGCTCCATGACATACAAGTTCTTTCTTTTGTTGCCTTATCTAGCATAGCAGCTTTATTGCATAGATAGCCTGCATCTGTTGAGACATAGCATGACATCTACTGTGCTCAGGATAGCAATAAACAGGGTGTGCTGTGGAAGTCTGAGCCACAATACAGGCTTTTACTCAGTCACCCTACTGTTTCATATTTAAAGATTAATTTCTTATCAAAACAACCCTGTGATTTTATGAACACGTTTATTCTCCTTATGGAGAATAATCTCTAATGTTATGTATTAGTCTAGTCTTAGGATTTTTCAGCTGGCATTCATTGCATGGAATTGGATTTTGGGATTAGGTTCTATAGTGGGCGGAAGACTTTATGATGTTTGGACAGCATTACAGTTGCTATATTCAGGATTAATAAATCTAGGGGTTATCTTTGCCCTGTTACATAGATATGGCAGTGGCTGGAGTGTTGGAGGTGATGGTTTGATTGGTTGAGGGGAGGACTGCAGTGCTGATGGCACTGCTGATTTGATTAGGGCAGTCATAGTCATAGCAGTTTTAACCTCTGTGTTCTGTACTGAGTGAATGCATTTTAGGCTTCTGTAAATTGAGAACTCTTCTGTTGTGCACAGCTTTTGGTATTTACAGTGCAGCATCACCGAAAGGTTAGTCAGCACCTATACAAATGTTGTCATCGTGTTGAGTATATGCTGTTCCCTTGAAAACACTGCAGTGTAGTTTAGCCCTGCAGTTCATCCCTGTGCAGTCAGGCTGTCACATCTGGCACTGAACCATCCAGCTGTGTGTAACACCAACATTCATTCACCCTGCAATTTTAATGTTTGCCACAAGGGAATATCTTATTTCTTGTACACAGCCTAGGCCTGAAAGCCATTTCCACATGTATTTCCTGTGATTTCTCAGAATTGTAATATTCGTAAGATAAGAAAGTTCTGTTACGAAATGCATTTGCACAATTATCAGTTGTGTTTTTGTGCAGAACACAAGGAACATTCCTCCTGTTGTTTTAAACAGCTTGCTGAATGTGAACTGAGAGATTTGGAGATAAAAGATTCTGTTGTAGAACAAGAGTTTGTTGCCAAATGAAAATAATACCAACATCGAGGAGCCAAAATGTGCTAAGAAGTTGAAGGGTACCAAATGGACCAAGAAAAGTAACACTGTTATTAAAGTGACACGTGTGTTGGGAGCTGTCTGTTTTCTCATTTAGTTATGAAAACATTACATTTTGGTAACTAACTGGTTCTGATTTTGAGATGTGTCATCCCTGTTGTGTTGGTTCAGTAACAAAGAATTTAGTGTATTATACTTACAGTCGAACACAACTATATTTCACCTAGTAGTACAGTAGGAATGCAGCTACATGTTTCGGCCCTATATGTGGGCCATCTTCAGGTTGTGCTTTGACTTACAGGGCAGCTATACAAGATGTGTGGGGTGTTCTGAGGGTATTGGGGGTAACAAGATCTCGTCGTTTCTATATGGGGTATCATGACCAAGAGCTGTTACAAGTGGATTGTCATTAGTTGTCTATGTACACATGTCATAGTGGGTTTCTATTCTTATGCTACAGATATGTTACAATTAGTTCCATTAGTACAATATACTTAAAAACTATCATGCTATAATATTAAAGTTCATAAAGTTCTAGCACAATATCATAGTGTCACTTCATGTCGGTCAATGTTTTGCCTGATATTTGCATCAGAACACTTGTTTTTATGGTTAAGCAGTGTTTTTAATAGGGCAGTGTTTACCTGAGCTGAGGTGGGTTTTTACTGGC
>Ga0123355_10009033_pt1 | contig 15108 bp, 10 predicted proteins | sample TergutEmb28metaG_3_FD_89872 | JGI IMG/M metagenome (GOLD analysis project Ga0123355, IMG submission 89872) | Embiratermes neotenicus P1 segment gut microbial communities from Petit-Saut dam, French Guiana - Emb289 P1 | ecosystem: Host-associated > Arthropoda: Insects > Digestive system > Gut ...
CCGTTTTCTACTTTTAGACTCTCCATTCGGATGTCTTTTAGCCGCATGTCTGCAAAGTCTGCGCCCAAGGTTTTGGCGTGTTGCATTGCGGCTTGCATGGTTTGTTTGTGGTTCATATATGCCTCCTTGTTCAAATTTCAAAATCAACTGGTACGAAAATCGTACCAGTTGATTTTTATTTTTTTCTTACCTCTGTACTCGTCCGCTTCCATCCCCGCCAAGCAAACTGCTGACTTCTGCAACGCTAACCAAGTTAAAGTCGCCCTCAACTGTGTGCTTTAAGCAGCTTGCTGCAACAGCAAATTCCAGCGCGTCTTGGTTGCCTTTGCCAGAAAGCATACTGTAAATAAGCCCGCCGCCAAAGCTGTCGCCGCCACCAACACGGTCAACGATATTTTTAATATCATATTTTTTCGAGAAGAACGCCTCATGCGTTGTGCCGTCATAAAGCATGGCGGCCCAGCCGTTGTAGTTTGCAGAATGAGACTCGCGCAGGGTTATTGTCATGGTTTTGATACCAAATTTCTCTACCATTTGCTTCGCAACGGAGATATAACCGTCGTGGTTCAAGTGCCCGCCGGTTACGTCCGTACCTTCGGATGTTATACCAAAAACGTCGGCACAGTCTTCTTCATTGGCAACGCAAACGTCTACATAAGGGACTAACTTGGACATAGTTTCTTTTGCTTCGGCTTTTGTCCACAGGTTTTTGCGATAGTTAAGGTCACAACTAATGGTAATGCCTTTCGCCTTTGCCGCTTTTAGTGCGTCTAAGCAAATGTCGGCCACAACCGGCCCAAGTGCGGGGGTAATTCCCGTAAAGTGGAACCATCCCACGCCGTCAAAAATAGCATCCCAGTCAAAATCTTCCGGCTTTGCAGTAGCAATTGATGAATGCGCACGGTCGTAAATAACCTTTGATGCACGTTGGTTGCTTCCTTTTTCCAAGAAGTAAATACCCACGCGGTCGCCGCCGCGCACAATTTTGCCGGTGTCAACGCCATAGCGGCGCAAAGAATTTACCGCGGCTTGCCCAATGTCATGCTTTGGTAGTTTTGTTACAAACGCAGCGTCTAGGCCATAGTTTGCAAGCGAAACAGCAACATTTGCCTCACCGCCGCCATATGTTGCGCCAAGCTCGTTGCATTGGGTAAAGCGTTCGTACCCCGGTGGGGCTAGGCGCAGCATTAGCTCGCCGAATGTTACTACCTTTTTCATTTTGATTGCTCCTTGTCTATATATTATTTTTGGTTTGTGCTTTATGTTGTCACTTATAATTTTAACACAAAAAGTCAAGCGCGGCAGAATAAAAATCCGCAAGACAAAAAAATATGGTAAGTGGAAAATCAAATTCACTTGGTCGGTTTTCCCGACCAAGTGAATTTGATTTTCTTTCTGCGTTACATGTATGACTTGCAGAACTGATAATCGCGTTTTTTCCATTGATACCACCACCACGCAATGATATACTTGTCCTAACACTCCATATAAAGGAAGAAACCTATGATAAACTCGCACGCATTACTGGCACCACTGCAAAATCACGATGGCTTTAACCGAATATTAAACGCGCTTGAAAGCACCACACCAGCAACTCTGTGGGCAAGCGGGGCAATTACCGCGCAAAAATGGCATATGACGGCGGGGCTTTTAGCGGGGCGGCAAAAACCGGCCCTAATTATTGCGCCATCGGAACTGAAGGCCAAAGAAATTTATGAGAATATGTACTATTTTTTCCGGGAAGACTGCCATCTGTATCCGTCGCGGGACATGATTTTTTACGCGGCGGATGTTAAAAGTGTGGACATCACGCGGCAAAGGTTGCGCGTCATTGATAAATTGCACAGCGGCGAAACGCCAATTGTCATCCTTTCTGCCGAGGCGTTGCTTGACCGCATGACACCGCCGGAGGTGTTTCACACGTACCGCATGGGACTTTCTGTGGGCGATATTTGCGAACCGGATGTTGTCATGCAAAAGCTGGCGCAAATGGGGTACGAGCGCAGCAGCCTTGCCGAAGGGCCGGGGCAATTTGCCATGCGTGGCGGGATTTTGGATGTTTACCCGGCGGTTGGGCATTATAGTTTGCCAGAACGGGCGGCTCCGACGCCCCCCGAAGGAAGTGTAGGTGGGCTTTGCCCACCGGAACGGCGGGGTTTGGGGCGGCGCCCCATTTTAATTGAAGGTCAAGCTTTGCGCATAGAATTTTTCGACAACGAAATAGACTCCATCCGCGTAATAGACGCACTTTCCCAACGGTCGGTAGAAAACGCGGGCGCATTCGAAATATACCCCGTGCGGGAACTCGTCTTCGACAAAACCCGCTTAAACTCGGCAATATACAAAATACGTGCGGCCACGGAAACGCAGTACTACAAACTTTTGCGCAGTGCCACAGGGGAAAACGAAGCCACCCCAAAAGCCACAAATAAAGCTGCAAAAACCTTGGCAGACAGCATGGAATACATGCTGGAGAATTGGAGTGAGGGCTCCTGCACTCAAGTGGACGCGTTCCTGCCGTTTTTCTACGAAGAGGAAGCAAACTTGCTGGACTATTTGCCTGCCGACACAATCATTTTCTTCGATGAGCCAAATCCCATTGCCGTCCACATGGAAACCGTGCAGGCAGAACTAAACGAAAGCATAGGCCACAGGCTAACCGCCGGGCAGCTACTGCCACAGCAGGTTAATGTAATGATGCCGTGGCAACAAGTTTTGCACAAAACCGGGCAGTTTCACCGGGTTTTGTTTTCGTCCATGTCCGGCCATCTAACGGAATTTGCGAACGCAACGGAAATAGCAATACAAGCCCGCTCTGGCACGCCACTGCGCCATAAGCCGGACGAATTAAAACACGACTTAGCCCGCTACCTGCGCGAGGGATACCTCGTCACAATACTTGCAGGCTCGCGCCGCCATGCGGAACAAGTGACACAAAATATCAACGACCTAGACATACTCGCCCGCTTCGCAGAAAGCCTAGCTGAGACAAAGCTCGTCCCAAATCTGATAACCGTAACCCGCGGCACCCTTTCCGCCGGGTTTGAATACACGGACATAAAGCTTGCGGTAATAACCGACAAGGAACTTTTTGCTACCGAAAAAACAAAAAAACGCCGCCGCAAGCGCGACAAAAACGTAGAAAAAATCACCCACTTCGCGGACCTGCGCGTGGGCGACTACATTGTACACGACAACCACGGCATAGGCATTTTCCGCGGGATAGAGAAAGTCACCACCGACGGGCATGTCCGCGATTATCTAAAGCTGGAATACAAAGACGGCGGCCACATTTATGTACAAACTGCGCAAATGGAAATGATACAAAAATACATTGGCGGCAAAACAGAAGCGCGCCTGTCAAAACTGGGCGGCGCAGACTGGGCAAAAGCAAAAGCCCGCGCCCGCAAAGCCGTAGAAATTCTGGCAGAAGACTTGATTGCCCTATACGCAAAACGCCAAGCCGCAACGGCTCACGTGTTCGGCCAAGATACCGTTTGGCAACAGGAATTTGAAGCCAACTTCCCGTATACCGAAACGGACGACCAGCTCTCTGCCATAGAGGACGTGAAGCGGGACATGGAGAGCCGCCGGGTAATGGACAGGCTAATCTGCGGCGACGTAGGCTATGGCAAAACAGAAATTGCCATACGCGCCGCGTTCAAGGCCGTGCAGGACGGCAAGCAGGTTGCGTACTTGGTGCCAACTACTATTCTGGCGCAACAGCACTACGCTACGTTCGCTTCGCGGCTAAAGGCTTACCCTGTTAATGTTGACCGGCTTTCCCGTTTCCAATCCAAAAAAGAACAGACCGTGACCCTAAAAAACATGGAAAAAGGCGCGGTAGACATAGTAATTGGCACCCACAGGCTTTTGTCCAAGGATATAAACTTCAAGGACTTGGGCCTTGTTATAGTGGATGAAGAACAACGTTTTGGCGTAGGCCACAAAGAAAAGCTGAAGGAAATGCGCAACAATGTGGACGTGCTAACCCTCACCGCAACGCCCATCCCGCGCACATTGCACTTCAGCCTTACCGGCATACGCGACATGAGCATTTTGGACGAACCGCCCGAAGCGCGCCAGCCTGTGCAGACATATGTAATGGAGTACAACCAAGAATTTGTGCGCGATGCAATAAACCGCGAGCTTGCCCGCGGCGGCCAAGTGTATTATCTACACAACCGCGTGCGCAATATCGCAGAGGAAGCCATGCAGGTGCAACAGCTTGTTCCCAATGCGCGGGTGTCCTTCGCCCATGGGCAAATGAGCGAAACGGAGCTTGAGAATATCATGCACGATTTCGTGCAGGGCGATATTGACGTGCTGGTGTGTACCACCATTATCGAAACGGGCTTGGATATTCCTAATGCAAACACAATGATTATCCAAAACGCAGACTTTATGGGCCTTAGCCAGTTGTACCAGTTGCGCGGCCGCGTGGGGCGCAGTAACCGCTTGGCCTATGCGTACCTTATGTATCGCCGCGACAAAGTTCTGCGGGAAGAAGCGGAAAAACGCCTGCAAACCATACGCGAATTCACAGAGTTTGGCGCGGGTTTTAAAATTGCCATGCGCGACTTGGAGATACGCGGCGCAGGCAACTTGCTTGGTGCAGAGCAACATGGCCAAATGGACTTGGTGGGCTATGATATGTACTGCAAACTGCTTGCCGAAGCCGTAAGCGAAATCAAGGGCGAACCTGTGGAGCGCAACACAGAAATAAGCATAGAGATAAGCGTAGACGCGCATATTCCAACACGCCTAATACCGGACGAGCAACAGAAGCTGGAGATATACAAAAAAATATCGCTTATAAGCGACCAACAGGATTATTATGACGTGCAGGAGGAAATCGAGGACAGGTTTGGCAGTTTGCCGCCTGCGGTTGTGAACTTGCTGGACGTTGCACTGCTAAAGGCGAACGCCCGCAAGCTTGGGGTCACTGCCATATCGCAAAAGGGGCTTAATACCGTGATTGTGTTCCGCCAAAACGCGCCTGTTGATTTGGATAAGCTTACCGCGCTTATTGTAAAAAACCCAACGCGGCTGCTATTTACCATGGGTGATGCGCCGTACGTTACCGTGCGCGGGTTTAAAGAGGACGCGAAGCAAGATGACGGCGGCGCGGGTAAGATACGGCAGCTGGGGGATTTGCTGGTGGAGATTATGTAAGCAGGGCAACAGCATTTACTTTTGAAATGTTGCCCTGTCTGCTTTATTTTATCCATTTTTACACTTTTTGCACTTGAGTTTGCGAACAATGTGTATTTGCAAACAATCTGTGATTATGATACAATTAATCAACATAATTGTTATACATACTCTAATTAAGAACAGGGGGATTCTTATGCGTTGGTTATACGGATTAAGAATTAAGCGCAAATTACTTATTGCGTTTTTTGCCATGCTACTTTTAAGTATATTTTTGGCGGCATTTTCAATTGTTAAAATTAACTCAATTATCTCTAGGCACGATACTGCCTTTGATGTGGTTTTGGAAAAACAAACCCATATTAATGAGATGACGGTTACTTTAAATGAATTGCGGTTGATTAATGCTTACGAGGCGTTAACCATAAATAATGCCGAAATTTCCTATGTCATAGAATTAATTGAATCGTACACAAGCGAAGACACATTCTTGCATAGCCTAGATGCCTTTAGGCATGTTTTGTCACAGTCATATATTGTTGCGGGCGACCTGCGCTACATTTTACACATTTTTGAGATGACAGAAGACAGATATAAAGTGTATCGAAACCATTTAAATACGGCAGTATTAAGTGGAAACAGGCAAGAATTGCAAGATGCGTTAATTCTGTGTGCGGCAGCAGCCAACGATATGGCTGGGTTACTGCAAAGAATTAGCGACCTTGCGGCAACTAGGGCACAGGAAGAATCATTGGATATTACACGCCATTACACACGTATATCAAATATGATTCTTGTTTTGACTGTAATTACAATAGGCGTAACTATTCTTATTTATTTGTTTATGTCGCATATAATCCGCAAGCCTATTATCAGTCTTAGAGATTCTACCAACAAAGTCGCAAATGGGGATTTAGACCGTCCGATTCACCTACCATCTAAGGACGAAATCGGCGAGCTTTCCGGCGATATAGAAAATATGGTTAACTCCATAATCCGTTCTAACAAGTCTGTAGCAATATTGGACGGCTTAGACATAATGATATGTGTAGTAGATTCCGAACAAAACCTTGTATATGTAAATAAATGTATGGCTGAAACCTATGATTTTGAAGACACTAACGTAGAAATTAATCTTAAAAATGAACACACTATTGATAAGTTAAATGGTCTATGCCAAATTAAAGATATTCCCATTGATTATTCTCGGGATTTTGCAGATTACTTTGACCTAGGCTACTTTTGGGATGGGTTTATTAACAAGTGGCTGGATGTACGTATCTCCCTTAGCCGCTGGATAGACGGCTCCAACGTAAAACTTTTCAGCCTTGTCGACGTTACGGAAAAGAAAGAGATACAGGACAAGCGTGCCGCATATGAAGCAATGTTAAAAGAAGCGGCCGATAGCGCGGAAGCCGCTTCACGCGCAAAATCAGCCTTTATAGCCAATACAAGCCACGAGATTCGCACCCCTATGAACAGTATCATTGGTTATTCGGAATTGGCACTGGATGATATCAATGTATCCGTCAAAACAAGTGAGTATCTAAGCAACATCTTGCAAAACTCAAAATGGTTGTTGCAAATGATTAACGACATATTGGATATTTCAAAGATAGAGTCGGACAAATTAGAGCTGGAGTCAATTCCTTTTGACCTTAACAATGTATTTGTACATTGCCAAAGTGCCATTCAACCATTGGCTCAAGAAAAAAACCTTGCGACAGAGTTTTATTCACAGCCATTGGAAGGCCGGTTCCTGCAAGGGGACCCAACACGCCTTACACAGATACTCATAAACTTACTTTCCAACGCCGTAAAGTTTACAAATAGTGGCGTGGTCAAAGTCTCTGCCACAATTTTAAATTCTACAGACGATATGTATACCATTAACTTTGAGGTAATAGACAGCGGCATAGGCATGACCCCAGAACAGGCCGAAAATATTTTTTCTCCGTTTACTCAAGCAGACACTAGCATAACCCGTAAGTATGGCGGCACAGGTCTTGGTTTGACCATTACTAAAAACTTGGTTGAAGCAATGGGCGGCACATTGGAAGTTAAAAGTACGCCGCGTGTTGGTACTACATTCTTCTTCACCATTACGTTTACTACGGTAGACGCGACAGATGCCGAAGCACAAGGGGCTGTTGTTGGCGCACAAATTTCAAAACCAATGTTTGCAGGCGAAGTCTTAGTGTGTGAAGATAATGTTATGAATCAAGGCGTTATCCGCGACCATTTGGATAAAGTCGGGATACGTTGCGTTATAGCAGAGAATGGCCAAATTGGTGTGGATATTGTTAAACAACGCATTGCAGAAAACAAGCCGTTTGACCTAATTTTTATGGATATAAACATGCCTGTAATGGGTGGTCTTGAAGCCGCAAAACTAATTTCAGAACTTGACACAGGTACACCTATAGTTGCACTAACAGCCAATGTTATGGTTAACGACAAAACCGCCTATAAAGAAAAAGGCATGACTGAAACAATTGGTAAGCCATTTACCTCGCAAGAGTTGTGGCGGTGCTTGCTAAAGTATTTTAAGCCTGTCAGTATGTCTATGGAAGTAGATGAAGTGCCTCTCGAAGATACAGAGGACTTTAAGATTGAACTGATAACAAAATTTGTAAAAAATAACAGCGATATATGCAACGTTATTGCAAAATGCTTGACCGAAGGTGATGTTACCGAAGCGCATAGGCTTGCCCACAACTTAAAAAGCCATGCGGGACTAATAAAGCAATCAAAATTACAGGCTCTTGCCGCAAAAATTGAAGCATCTTTAGTCGGTGGCGAAAATCGCTTGGCCGAGTCGGACATGGATGCTTTACGGGAAGAACACGGTCTGGTATTAATTGAAATTGCACCTATCGCAGAAAGCGTCATACCCATTGTAATAGAAGATTTTGACGAAGAAGCCTTCCTTCTCTGGGGTGAGGATTTGATACGACTTTTGGAAGACGGAAATTTTGGATTTTTGGATTATATAGATAAAGTTAAATCCGTACCTGATAGCAACAAACTCATTCAATGTTTAGAAAATATGGATATACCTGAGGCGCTTGACGAGTTGGCTGCGCTTATGGATATCTATAGGAGGTAGGGGCGATGAGTAATTACGCAAAAAACAGCATCCTTGTCGTTGATGATGACCCAACAAACTTGGTACTACTGGGGCGAATTCTGGGGACTGCGTATACAATTTATGTTGCAAAAGACGGTACTACTGCATTAGAAATGGCAAAGAAACACATGCCTGACCTTATCTTGCTTGACATTATAATGCAGGATATGAACGGTTATGAAGTAATGCATCACCTAAAATCTACGCCGGAGATATGCAAAATCCCTGTAATTTTCATATCCGCGCTCAACAGCGAAGAAGACGAGGAGCAAGGGCTTGGCTTAGATGCTGTAGACTATATCAGCAAGCCTTTTAATGTAAGAATTGTTAAACTAAGAGTACACAATCAAATCAAAATTGTGAACGCGATGCGTACTATAGAACATTTGAGTAGCATAGACCAGCTTACGAGTCTTTACAACCGTAGGTCATTTAACGAAATTATATCTGTTAATTGGCACAGGTCTTTGAGGGACGGCTCAATAATTAGTTTGCTTCTTATGGACATCGACCACTTTAAGCGTTACAACGATACGTACGGCCATATTCAAGGAGACGTTGCCCTTAAAACTGTTTCCGGCACAATAAAAAATTGTATGCAACGCAGCACAGACATGGCCTCTCGCTGGGGAGGGGAAGAATTTGCTATTTGCTTACCGCTAACAGACCAGCAGGGTGCGCTTGTTTTGGCCGAAAAAATACGTGCAAGCATAGAAGCGACTGTAATAATGCATAATGCTGAGCCACATAATATAACAGTTAGTATTGGTGTAAATACAATTGCTCCAAAATTAGAGGGTAGCATAAGGGACAGCGATATAGAGGCTTTTCTTATAGATACAGACAATGCATTGTATCGTGCAAAAAGAGAAGGACGAAATCGTATTTGTGTATTTGAAAAAAATGCGGAGACTTAGTATACACGCATTGCCAACCACTTTTTTTACAAACCAACCGGTACGATTTTCGTACCGGTTGATTTTATTTTTAACATATATTAATTCGCAGTAATCAATACAGCCACATTTTCTGCATCCCAAGTGGCAGTAAATATACTATCCCCAAAGGGCTAATACCGCATATCCGCATCTATATGGCGAAACAACGGGTTGATTCCGTTGTTTATTTCCGCAATTTGCGCATCCAGTTCCTGCAAACGCTGCCGCCGCCAATCTTCGTTGTCAGATAGCAGTATTGCCTCGCGCATTAAATCTTGGTTGGCGGTACTTAACGGGAATATCGTAAGCAGCTCATCCGCAAAGATATATGCCAAGAGGTGATTGCCCATACGCACATGACCCTGCGCCAACGAGAAAAGCACTTGCGTATCCCATGGGTTGGCATGGTTTGCGCGTTCCAAATAATCCAGCGCATTTTCCATGGTGGGGGCCATCCTAGCGCGGCTTAGGTACAGGGAATCGTTAAACGGGTTTATCCTGTGCGCCGTGACAAACGACTGATACGCCGCGGCTCTGTTGCCCGCGCGCTCTAAAGCTTCGCCGGTATTGACGTAGTAATTTGATACAAACAGGATTGCGAGTGGTATGACAGGTAGAATTGCCGCGTACTTAACATATCGCAATTTTTGTAACATGGGCAGTGCGTTTTCTGTCTTACCAAGCCGCGTAAGCAGGAATGTGAAATACATAATTATCACACCAAAGTTGAAATACACTTCAAAAAACGCACCCGCCAACAAGAATACGCCAATGTAAAAATGCACATCTTTTTTGGCCTTTATCAATGCGAAGCAGGCCAGTGCAATAATTGCGAACATAGCAATAAACCCGCCATCCAGCCCCACATGCAAATAAAAATTGTGGATAAACCGCACTTGATACGGCGCAGACTGGTATGGGAATTGATAAAACTGCCAATTTCCAAGCCCAATGCCTAGCGGGTGGCGCAGCATTATACGAAGCGCGTCAAAATACGAAATGTAACGCTCTACCAGAGTTGGGGCAAAAATTGAAATGCGCATTAGTCGGCTGTCTATGACAAAAAGCAACACTGCAAGTGCGGCCACGCTACCAAGGGAGACTGCCTTTATTTTGAACGACACAAACCGGAACACATACAGCAAATACAGCGGCACAAAAAGTACAAATGCCACGCGGGAAAGTGTAAAAATTAGCGCGACAAAAAACAGTACAGCCAAAATCGCCCAGCCTGCCCTGCCCGCAATTTTCTCCGTCGAATAAAAGACCCCAATCCCCATAGCAAGCGCGGTGGTATTCGCATACTGAAAAAACGATTGCAACCTGCCGCCAATCACCGTCACCATGCCATCCACTGGGGAAAGCCCTGCCATTCCCAGCAAGCCAAACACCATTACAAGCACAAAAGCAGCATAGAAAACTTTGGTGATGCGGTTTTCCCCCACATCATCCTGTTTGCAAAAATATGTATATGATAGCGGAAACAGCGCGTACTTTAATAGTTCCACCATAGCGGCATTAGCAGACAAAGCAAACGCGGCAGATACCGCCATAATTACAAAAACCCCTGTCAAAATGGCAAGGCTAAAGTCAAACCGCACATGCCTTTTAGAGAACGCAAGGTTCAGCAAAAAAAACACGTTCAAAATAACAAGCGGGGTAATGAAATACGCCCCCTGCGCAATTGTGGCATAAAAAATCACAATTGCAAAAACGGCATACTTAATATAGGAAGCAATTTGCAAATCCGGTGTCGCAGTTTTTTTTGCCATGCTTACCTCCTAAGCATATTTTGCGGGTTTGCCGCACAAATTTGCTCCATTTTCACAAGAAGTCTATTATATGCAAAATAGGTTGTCAATAACAAAATCAACTGGTACGAAAATCGTACCAGTTGATTTTGTTTTTTCGCAAACACACAGCCACTTGTATATCTTGACCGAAAGTGAGATAATCATGACAGAAAACTACGCGGCCTAAGCCGCACGAAAGGAAGCAATTTAATATGACCAAATTTGAAACTCTAACCAACTCCCTAAAGGGCGGCGTAATAATGGATGTATCTTCGCCGGAACAAACCCGCATTGCCCAAGAGGCCGGCGCATGTGCCGTTATGGCACTGGAGCGCATTCCGGCGGATATTCGCGCAGCGGGCGGCGTTTCCCGTGCAAGCGACCCTAAAATGATAAAAAGCATCCAAGCCATTGCAACTGTGCCGGTAATGGCAAAAGTGCGCATTGGCCACTTTGTAGAAGCGCAGGTACTTGAGGCCATTGGCATCGACTATATAGATGAAAGTGAAGTACTTTCCCCTGCGGACGACATGTACCAAATTGACAAAACTAAGTTTGATACACCTTTTGTGTGCGGTGCAAAAGATTTGGGCGAAGCCCTGCGCCGCATATTGGAAGGCGCAAGCATGATACGCTCCAAAGGCGAGCCCGGCACCGGCGACGTTGTACAAGCTGTGCGCCACATGCGCAAGATGATGGGCGAAATCCGCGCCCTAACCGTAAAATCCAAAGACGAACTGTACGACGCGGCAAAACAATTAGCAGTCCCATACGAACTTGTTAAATATGTGGCCGAAAACGGCAAACTCCCCGTAGCAATGTTCTCTGCGGGCGGCGTTGCAACCCCGGCCGACGCGGCACTTATGATGCAACTCGGCGCAGAAGGCGTTTTTGTTGGCAGCGGCATATTTAAATCCGGTGACCCGGCCCGCCGCGCAAAAGCTGTAGTAGAGGCAGTTAAAAACTACAACAACCCAAAACTTATTGCCGAAATTTCGGAAGATATTGGCGAGGCAATGGTTGGCATCAACGAGCAAGAAATTGAAATAATGATGGCCGAGCGTGGGAAGTAAGATAGTCATATCTCTGCTGGTTGTTGTTTTGGTGGCGGGTTTAGCATATGGCGGGCTTGGGGTTTACCGTTTGCAGTTTGGACAAGCTGCGGTGCATATCCCTGTTCAACAGGAAGGAGCCACCTTTGACCGGGCAGAACTTTATGGCCGCGACTACGCAACCATCGGCGACTACTTGTATTTCGCAACTTTTGGCGGTCTTATGTATCGCGCAAATTTGCAAACTTATTTACGCGAGTTATATTTGCAAATGCCCGTATGGGGAGTTGTAACAGACGGCGAGCGACTACTTTTTGTGACCGCAAATGACACTGTGCCCGCGCTTGTATCATACGACCCGCAAACGGGCGATATGCTTGCCATCACAAACCGTATAGACGCGCGTGCTGGCATCCATTACTACAATGGCATGGTTTTTTATGTAGACAATCGTGGGCAAATTCGCAGTATTTTGCCATGTGGCAGGCCTGTTGCAACCCACGCGCCAACAGATGTCGCTACATTCTATGTACGAGTACCATATCTGATATTTACCCAGCACGACTGTGATTTGGAAAAAGAGTACAACATGAACACTGGGGAAATAAATTCAAGATAAACTTTCCGTGAATAAGCACGTATGTATTTACACAGCATAAATAGATAATAAATCCATAGGAGGTACGTTATGAACGAAAAAATGCGTGTACTAGAACTTCTCGAGGCCGGCAAAATTACGGCAGACGAAGCGGCAAAACTGTTGGAGGTACTTGGCGGCTCACGGCTTATGAGCAAAGAGACCCGCGAAAACGTGGAAGAAAAATTGCATCAATTTGCCCACGACGTAGGCAAGTTCTGCAAAGAAACAGGCTGCAAAGTGAAAGAACTGTACAAAGATGTTGAGCCAAAACTAAAAAAAGCCAGCCAATCTGCTTTAGAAAAAGCAGCGGCGGCCCTTGATAGTTTGGCACACAATATCAGCGATTCTATTGAAAAGTCAAAAACGGAAGCATGTTGCTGTAGCGATAGCAGTTGCTGCTGCGCCCCATGCGATGAGGATGCACCAAAACCTAACTAAGATTCCGGGTCAAGCCCGGAATGACGTGGCTAAATCAGTGGAGAGAAGAGTCGAGAAATCGACTCTTTTATTTTTACCATTGTCCTGCGCTTATTGTAGCCGTCCAGTGTCAAATGCCTGCAATCATCCATGTCGCGGCGAAAGTTTTTTTCCAATTCCGCAGTAATTGCCACGTCGTCTATAAACGCGTGGGTTTCGAAATTAATTTTGAAACTGCGCACGTCCATATTTGCGGTACCTATTGCGCACACTTTTGAGTCAATCATAATTGTCTTGGAATGTATAAAGCCGTTGGTGTACTCGTAGCCCTTTACGCCGGCGCACATCAGTTCACCTACATATGAAGAACCCGCCCAGTACACAAATGGATGGTCTGGGTTGGCAGGGTACATAATACGTACATCTACGCCGGAAAGCGCGGCGATGCGCAGGGCAGTGAACAATGCCTCGCACGGCACAAAGTACGGCGACTGAATGTATACGGATTTTTTTGCTTCAATTATCATACGGCAAAACTCGTGAAGTACATATGGGTACGGTGTGTCTGGCCCGCTGGATAAGATGGTCATTTTCGCGCCGGCACCCCCCGCTTCGCTCCATCGCTTAAAATACTTGGGTTGCATTTCCATTATTTTTGTAGTCTTTTTCATCTCGGTTATAAAACGGCGGTGTGTGGCCAATTTTGGAAACAGCCTGCGCTTTAGCGTTTTTTCGGCAGAAAAATTCCAGTCCATAATGAAGCGCAGCGTAAGCGGTGCCACGGCACTACCAGTAAGGCGCATATGCGAGTCCTTCCAATTGCCAAAGCGTTCAGACTTGCCAAGATACTCTACACCTATGTTGGAACCGCCAAGGTACGCTAAGTTGCCATCTATCACAACAATTTTGCGATGGTTACGGAAGTTTATGCGCACAGGCACGGGCGGCAAAAACACCGCCATTTGCCCGCCAGCGTCAAGCAGGGGCTTATACATTTCTTTTGGCGTGGCAGAACAGCCCATGCCATCTATAAGTAAGCGAACGGTGATGCCTTCCTTTGCGCGTGCGGCCAGTTTTTCGATAAGCTGGGCCCCGGCAGAGTCACCACGCAAGATGTAGTATTGTACAAAAATAAACTCTTTCGCGCTTGCAATATCGTCAAGAAGGGCGTCAAATTTGGTTATGCCGTCGTGATACAGAGTTACGCGGTTGTCGTTTGTTGCTTCGCCCTCGTTGGCACCAAGTTGTAAATTTTGATATTCGGCAAGCAATGCATTATCCTGTTCCGACTTTTGCAGGAACACTTTTTGCTTGCGGCTATCTTGCCCCACAATCATGTAAACCACAAAGCCGCCAATTGGGATAAGAGCCATAGCTACCACCCATGCCCATGTAGCGGCGGTATTGCGCCTTTGCACAAAAATTACAAAAATCATGAAGCCGAAGTTTATGACGGCAATAAGTAGCATTGGGCTTATGATTGCAGAAAGTTGCCATGGGTTAAAAAAGTCAAGCATTTAGTAGCACCCTTTCATATTAAAACCCTACCCCGTAAAGACCAAATGTAAAAGCATAGCAAAACAGCGGCCCACACGCAACAAGGAATATCACGCTTAGTGCCAAACCTACAACGGACATTCCAAGCCCTGCGGCACCCATGCCACCGGCATAGCCTTGCTTCTTAGATATTAAGGCAAAAATAATGCCCAAAATACCGAGTATTATGCCCGGCGCAATCCAAAACATAGACATAATTGCGAGCAAACCCGTTACAAGCGCCGCAATTGCAAAACCTCTGCCTTTATTGGGGTCAAATAGTTGCACATCATTAGGCTCTTGATTCATGTTTGTACCTCCAATTAAAATGGGGCGCTGCCCCAAACCCCGCCGCTACAGCGGGAATAAATCCCGCTTCCGCTTCCTCGGCTACGCCTGCGGGGAGCGCGACGGCGCGCTTTTTTTATTTACATAAATATACACGAAA
>Ga0123355_10009034_pt1 | contig 15107 bp, 11 predicted proteins | sample TergutEmb28metaG_3_FD_89872 | JGI IMG/M metagenome (GOLD analysis project Ga0123355, IMG submission 89872) | Embiratermes neotenicus P1 segment gut microbial communities from Petit-Saut dam, French Guiana - Emb289 P1 | ecosystem: Host-associated > Arthropoda: Insects > Digestive system > Gut ...
AGTCCCGGTTTTCTGATAGGGGGAACACCCGTTTAAAAAAAGGGGGTTGGGGCCCCCCCCTCGGGGGGCCGTTCCCCCCTCCCGCGGCCCCCCCCCCCCCCCCCCAGCCCCTACCAAACCCAACATGGAGTTCCGGTATCTTATGGTGAACTGAACATTACGGTAAGGGGTTCTAAAAAACAGCCTATGGGGTGTAAAATACTATACTAATCACTAATCAATCGACTTCTCAACCATCAGGAAATGTTATATATTTATTATAAAATAAGTTCATATATATATACACACACACACACACACAAGTATCTCTGCGCAACCGAACACAGAAACAAGAAGGAAAGCAGCAACCCATGTCAAAATAATTTTGTACGAATGACACCCCATTCCTATTTGACAAAAACATTTTCTAATTTCATAAACTGTTTTATGTATTTTCACTTTTATACCTATTGATTAAGCCAGATGATGGCTTAATATAGTAGAAATGTGTTGCTATGAGATGATGTTACTGATTGTTGATGATGATGATGATGATAATAATAATAATAATAATAATAAGTCGTGTCGACGGTGTGAAATGCTGTCATTGTAATCCATTTCCTTCTAAATGATGAATGGCATTATTATTTCTAAGCAACTGCAGTGTACAGCGGGTTCTCATTTAATCTGCAGGAGGTACAGTTCAGCACTCACATATAAAATACATATTCTGGGCCACTGAATGGTCAAACATAAGGTATAACACGGAATGTGAAGACTGCGTGTCTGTTGAACCGATTTTGAACGATGTGCAAGCTGTAAACTGCCAGCAGGTCAGTTTGTAAAGGTACCTGTACCGATACATGTTAAATAACAGATAGCACAACTCTAAAACTACACTTCGGTAAACACTGAAATGCTCCATTTCAAATTTCAATGAAGCAACAAGAAAGATTTGCGGATGTGAAGAGCTGAACTATCATCGTCTAACGATAGGCCGCCTGTCGCTCATAACAAGAAAATTAAACGAGTCCAGAACATGCATCTGCAGAGGCGTAAAATGGACTGTACTTCGCACTCCACTATGTTTTAACGAAAACCACGCCTGCGAAAATGTTCGAAAAACCCATAAACACGCAGTATTTTTCTTCGCTTTAAGTTTCGTGTCGCCCGTAGTAACACACAGAGGAGCTAGCGATTCATCTATTTATCCGCCTGCAACAGCGGGCACGCCATATAGAGCTGTTGGACTACAGGGCATGTACCGTTGGACTACAGGGCATGTACCATAAAATTGTTCCTGAGAAAATGACCGTCTATAAACTTCATTCCATACATAATGTGCGGCTGTACATGTACAATGTTATTGTGGTCCACTGCCCGGCACTTAACACTACTGCGTGTCTATACGCGTTTCGACGTCAACCAGCGTCGTCATAATTGAATACGTCCCGATGTAGGGCCACCCAAAGATAATACACCAACCGACAAACCAGTATACACTGACGACGAAAAAGGGTGGCGTCGAAACGCGTATGGTAGTCACAGTGACAGGCATGGAGGAAAACTGATGCTATGTGCCTCATCTTCACTGGTCATTAAACGAAGCTGTGTAAACTAGCTGTCACCGTTCCCATCATTAAACGTGCTGCAAGCCCAACCTACTCACAGCCCTCGATTTCCAGCGTTATGGACCTTGTTTTGTAGACATTTAGTACGACTCATCGAACGAGGAAATCGGTCAGTCACAAACCGTCAGCCTGAACAGGACGGCACAAACAGAAAAAAACGAAAGGAATACCTGCGTACTCTTAGAGGAAATCAAACCCACGACCCTCGTACTCCAACTGCAACGACAGTACATGCTTCACGCCATGCGGCCAATGCAGTCAGCAAACTAAGTCACTAAACGTAAATTGGTTTTTGTAAGTCGTTAAATGTTAATAAAGTAACTAAATGACGACTGGATCAAAATACAGCTCACCCCCCAGCCCCACAAAAGCCACACGAACAGGATCATGAATTTAGGCCCGCTTCGTTGGACGGTGCATAGGCAAGCAGACAAACTGCGTTACTTACGACGACAGCAGACGGGATCATATATCTGTTTTGGAATGCCAGAAAATGTCTTGAAGAGGAAAAAAGGCACTAAAATCATCCGCAGGTAGGACCGAAATCACAACTCTTGGATGCACATCGACTGCACAAACAGCAGTCAAACTCAGACTTACATCAACCATGATAGTCTTTTTTACCAACTTGATGCACAAATTCTTTATTTTAATACATTTATTACATTCGTCTACATGTTTCGAGCACTACTGTGCTCATCTTCAGGAGGACAATTGTATTAGTACAGCATCTGGTATCGTCACTCTCTTTAGGTGACTGTTCAGTACACAGGTAACGAGAAGAGAGAGTCCTCTCGTCACTCTCTTTAGGTGACTGTTCAGTACACAGGTAACGAGAAGAGAGAGTCGTCTCGTCACTCTCTTTAGGTGACTGTTCAGTACACAGGTAACGAGAAGAGAGTGTCCTCTCGTCACTCTCTTTAGGTGACTGCTCAGTACACAGGTAACGAGAGGACTCTCTCCTCTCGTTACCTGTGTACTGAACAGTCACCCAAAGACAATGACGATACCAGATGCTGTACTAATACAACTGTCCTCCTGAAGATGAGCACAATAGTGCTCGAAACATGTAGAGGAGTATAATAAACGTATTAAAATAATTTGTGCATCAAGTTGGTAAAAAAGACTATCATTATATTAGGAAGCACGGCAACAGAACGTAAAAATTTGCATCAACCATTTTAAGCACGTGTTCCATATAAAAGATGACCATACAGTAGTTCAGTTCCAACATCATCGCGAACACTGGACCTTCACTGCGAAAACCAACCGGTGAATGCAGTACACAGAAATAACAGTTGTTTAGTGTGAGAAACGCATGAAATACATACACCCTGCAGGCAAAATGCGGTTCCATATAATGCTAAAGTGTGTTATAAATGCAGTTAGCAGAGCTAAACGTGTCCAAAACACTTCACAGCTCCATAGGTTAGACCACTGTTAATAGATGGCACACAGCACACAATTCTATGCCTAAAATGACGCACATCCCATTAACGTCACCAAGGGTCACAGATGCCGCACAATACAAATTAGATTGACCTGTTACTAACACACTCGAGAGACTGGATCAGTCAGTTGGTATGTCCGCCAACAAGCAATGACTCACCGCCATCCGTGTCCCTTATTGAGCTGCAATCATCGACGTTAAAACGTTCCTTCAACACTTGCTTTCACACCCATTTTACCCTGTTTGGAAATTTTTTACTTTTATTAATTTCGGTAGCCTATAGATTAAGTTCATAGCCATCAACGGTACTTCCTCAAAAAAAACCCAAAAAAAAGGCTCTCAAACTAAGTTTTCGGCTCCATCCGTGGGCCTTTCGACAAGGTACTCAGTCATAGCATGATCCAGCACTATGGCGAGTCGCACAGAAAACGATCTATTTTTCTAAAGAAAGAAAAATATTTCAGCATTCTATAGGGAAAAAAGGAGACAGAGCAAGTTGCTACAAATCTACACGCTGTCCCGGCCCAGAAGAACCACCTTAAAACCCCGAAAACACATCTCAAAGATAATCCCGTATGGCTACATCTGATACAGCGAAAATAAGGAATTAATCAGTTGACACCTGACAAAACTCGATGAATGATGCTGTAACATGTGGAACCCAGCGGAAATCCCGATAGAGTGAAGAAAAGACTCAAACAGGATCTCCCAGCCCAGTTTCGAACAGGAAACCTTCCGACATCCAATAAAATGGACGGGTCGAATACGAACTGCATAAACCCTCAGGGAGAGGCGGTTAAGATTGGTACTTTAATATACCGGCCCAGACTCAACTGCGGAAAATAGGTCGTACAACTAACCCAATTTTCTTTTCGAACAAATTTCAAGCAACTAATGGGCTCGGTAAGGGAAGAGCGGGTTTTGTGCAACCTGGCATCCCGAAGGCAATGGCTTCGACTCTCAGGCGAACGGCTAGGAGTTTCTTCAGTACCCTTTGTTTTATCAAAGCAACCGACAAGATATCAGGCCTACGTGATACATAGGCATCAGGCGGTGACCAGCTTCTTGTACACCCTTTTAAACCACAATTCACAAGCACCCAAATGTATGTCACTCCGCGTTAAACAGCCTTTACAGTTGATACAGTTCAGAGCCGAAACGTACTTCCTCCACTTGACAAGAATCGAACGCGGTAACACATACACTGTCGACATCAGAGCCATGCGACAGCAACATGTCGAAGTGCTGCCCTAGCGACCCACTTATCTCGGTTTCCACCTTACATTAGCCCCAACATGCGCGACCTGTACGCTATGCATGGGACCAAAGGCGCAACATCACTCGGTCTCTGCTTGCATCATGCGGTCAACAGCCACACTGATCACTGAGATCGCATGCTTCAACCTTCCAGGCACAAATATCCCGAACTGTCCCTGGTCCATTTCATGCCCTTCGCAATACCGGGAAAGCACCACTGTTCCCAACCCTACCATATTTACAATGCACCAGCATTTTAAATCAACAGAAAAACAATTCGAACAAATACAGGGTTATTCAAAATGATTGTCGGGGTTTTAACAACTTGTCATACACAATACACTTGACATAGGAGTAAATGTATTTTTTTTATTTGATAGAACAAAACTCCAAGTTTTTGTTACATACCTTACGGGTGCTCAATATGTGCACCCTTTGTGGTTCTACAAACATCAACACGATAATCGAGTTCGTTCCAAACTGTTTGTAGCATGTCTGCACTGATGGTTTCAATGGGGTTGTGATTCGTGCCTTCAGTTCCGGGATACTTGCGGGAAGAGGAGGAACATAAACCTGATCCTTGAAATAACCCCATAGAAAGAAATCAAATGGGGTTGCATCTGGAGTGTATGGTAATGGTAAATCAGTCCCATTACAGGCCTGGAATGGCCCACAGGGTTCCAGGAAGCTAAGGCTCCCAGATTTCGTGACAACGGCACAGGATGGTGGTAAGGTTGTCAGCCTTAGTATTGTGTATGACCCCTACAATCATTTTGAATAACTCTGTACAGATATGCGTCGCTTAACGACGGGGATACGTTCTGAGGAATGCGTCGTTAGGCGATTTCGTCATTGTGCGTACGTCATAGAGTGTACGCACACCTAGTCTATATACAGCCTATTGCTCCTAGGCTACAAACTTGTACAGCATGTTACTGTACTGTATACTGTAGGCAATTGTAACACAATGCTATTATAATTTTATATCATAATCTCATGGGACCAGTCGTATATGCGGTCCGTCGTTGACCGAATGTCGTTATGCGGTGCATGACTGTACTGTATGCCGAGAGAGAGAGAGAGAGAGAGAGAGAGAGAGAGAGAAACAGCCATATGCATTTTTTGATGTTTTGCTGACCGTGCATTTCAGTATATTTATCTTAGTAATTAACCAACTTGAGGCACAAAATTTTGTTTTCCCATAAGTTTATTTCATACCTCTACATATTTCGAGCACATGTGCTCGAAACATGTAGAGGCATGAAATAAACTTATGGTAAAAAAAAATTCTGTGCATCAAGTTGGTTAATTACTAAGATAAACAGCCAGAAACATGTTACTGTGTACTACTGCAGACAATGAATGAGGCTGAATAATGTTAATTACCACCGACTGTCCCACAAGTTACAGGTTTTGAAACTGCAGAGACGCGAGTCGCATTTGCTTTTTATGTCCCCAAGTCGGGAACCCTCGGCAGAAACAGCAACTTTTGCTCCATGCGACAGTCACTTGAAATGAAGAAGCGCTGCGACACTTAGTTGTTAACACTGTTGTAAGAAACGGGCGGACCCTGAAATACATACCAGCCTTATAAAGAATGGAAAAGCAATGTTCTGCAGTGTGTGCCAGACGTTACCGCTTTTTCGTAAACTATCAGACGATGACAAACATCAGCTTCAACTCCTCTATGTCACGTCGCTATCACACGGGAACCGACTAATTTAATAACAATATATCAGCCATATGGGCTATAAGACTTCACATGAAAGAATGATTATTGCACAGGAGTATCTAATCGTCACGGGTCTCCAACCCACGTCCAGAGGGCTGCATTCTGCCCCCAGGGTTGCAAAATGCGGCCCCCGGCCACTCTGTAAATTGTGTATATACTAACAAAAATCTCACAATAATTCAGGCGGTTAGATATACCCGGTCCGGTCCGCGAACCAGCCAACAATAACGGGTTTGGCCCTTTGCCATATAAAGGTTGGAGATTCAAGGTGCGAAATGAACCCTATGAGACACGAATTCCCAGAAGGCGTAGCAATCGCCTGTCGTCTTCACACAGCAGTGACTGCCGTCGGAGTTTCACACTTGTCCACCGCAGACAAATCGGTTTATATCATCTAGGGTAATAATCGCTGTTTATTTGATAAGAATATGAAACCAACAGTGCCAAACAGATTTACGCTATGGCAGAAATCAGAGTATCTGACTGTTACCAGCATTTGGATTTACACCAAGATTCACCTTAAAAAGTGGAGGGTGTAAGAAGTCCCCTTAACTGGTCTCATCCAAGACAGGGAACAATGTCAGGCTCTACTGAATACCGGCACAACCCTTCGGCCTCAGTAAAGAACAGAGAATTTGCTCCATGGAGCCAGTTCAAGTATAAATATCGTCCCTCCAGTACACACCCACAAGTAGTTTGACAATCTGAGGACCGTGCATCGTGATATATTCGTATAATAGAAACCATGAAGATGCGCTATTTCTCAACTTTATTTTGATATACAACTCTACATGTTTCGGACAGACTTACTGTCCATCATCATGAGTCTTGATACTGTATTCACAGCATACTATTTATGCTGTCTTCTAGTAGTGAGTCAACATAACTAGTACGACAAATACCAGTTGCTGTGAATACAGTATCAAGACTCCTGATGATGGACAGTAAGTCTGTCCGAAACATGTTGAGCTGTACATCAAAATAAAGTTCAGAAATAATGCATCTTGCTGGCTTCTGTTATACGAATTATACGAACCCACAAGTAAATTGACATTTTGTCCGATATTTAACTGCTCACTGTTATTTTTAATGTATTTCTTCGAAGCTCATTTGTCACGGCCAACTTATGTTTCTGGCGCGCCAGCTATGGGACCCGTGGCAATGGTTCGGTGTCGCTGTTCCACACATACACAATTTTGATGTATATTTAGAAATAAATATTAATTACGAATTCCTTCCTGCCATGTTATACCAGTTCTCTGCAACAACGCATACCACTAAAACAACTTACTTTTGATAGTCTTTTTTACCAACTTGATGCACAAACTCTTTGTTTTAATACGTTTATTATACTCCTCTACATGTTTCGAGCACTATTGTGCTCATCTTCAGGAGGACAAATTGTATTAGTACAGCATCTGGTATCGTCACTGTCTTTAGGTGACTGTTCAGTACACAGGTTACGAGAGGACTTGTGTTCTGAACAGCAGTGGCGTACCCAGGAATTTTGTTCGGGGGGTGGGGGTTCAACAAATTCAGTTGAGGACAGAGGACAGAGAGAAAGGGGATCTGGAGGCGGTAGCCCCCTAGTCAGGGGTTCTGGAGGCCGCTGTAATTTGGTATAAGAAATTTCACTTCATATAGTAACATTTTTGGTACTTTAAGACTACTTATGATGACAACCAATGTATCTGCCATTGCTAACGTAAAACAATTGCGAACCTAGGTAGTTTTAGAATTTTACTACCAATTTTCCGAACATCTTAGGGTGTTGGCGTCGTAAATTCAGCAATTTTTAACATTTTTCACAATCGAGCTGAGTTTTGCACGCTTTTAGAGCGCCTTCGGAATTTCGGGGGGGGGGTTTGAACCCCCAAACCCTCCCCCTCGGTACGCCACTGGTGAACAGTCACCCAAAGAGAGTGACGATACCAGGTGCTGTACTAATACAATTGTCCTCCTGAAGATGAGCATAATAGTGCTCGAAACATGTAGAGAAGTATAATAATTGTATTAAAATAAAGAATTTGTGCATCAAGTTGGTAAAAAATACTGTCATTACATTAGGATGCACGGTCAACAAAATATAAAAGCTTACTTTTGGTTAAGATGAACGTAATTTCATTTTCAAAGAAGCTATCCTTTCAGCTTCACCTACCCCTTTCTCGGAAAGGGCACGCATGAGTGTTTTTCTAACCTTTTACTGGTTATGTTAGTAAGATGTGACCGCTTTTCTCGACTATTTCACATCTCCTCGTTAAGTAGTCAAAAAAGAGACAGGTGGAACATCATGAGACAAGAATTTCGTCGGCATCGAAGTGCAAACAAGCAACTCGAGGGATGTGGTGTTCCTGTGTTGGTTCTCCTTCAGCACCACGTGAGGGACGGCCGGAGGAGCGTAGCGTAGCGGCTCCGTCCAAAAACTAGTCTCTAGAAACATTTCCATCATATCACGTTACCCACATACATACGTCTTCACATGTTTAAGAAGCACATGCCACATTAAAACCGAGGGGAATCGTGCACTCTCTCAGACCTAAACTTCTCTGCTAGTGAATGCAGCGTTAACAACCCGAGAAATACCGGTTATGTAATATTATACATCTTCCATGCGCATGCCTCATACAAGCGCCAACTGCACAGGACGTAGTTTTGATGCTGACAAGTTACATTAACACGCTGCAAGTGTCTCCACGTACGGCAGCCCCTTGAAGATGGCTGCGGTTCTTGGCCGGAACATGTAGGAGCGTCAAAGCTATGTATAGTGCAATTGGTTGGGAAATAAATTTGAGTATACCGCTTATGTACTTACTTTGCTAACAAGACTTAATACTGCGTAAAAAAGGAAGCCAGACGCAATTTTACTAAACTGCGGATAGCACGTAAAAATGGAAGTAAAGGGTATTCTTCCCTGCGTTTTGGTGACTTTAGAATCAAAGTTAGGCTTATAAAATGGGTAAGCCTATGTGAATTTTTACATTTCTTGTTAAACTTATCGACGCAGGCTAAGAAGAAGTAATTCTCAGTTCGGAACAACATCTACACAGAGGTACAAAAAACACGTCTTCAGCACCTTGTACGAAATACTGGTACAGAAGTAAATTTTAAAATGCCTCTGAAGCAGAAAAATTGCTTCACCAGACGTGATATTCTTACCTAGCTTTAGACATCTGCATCAGTACGAACCCCTTCAGACTGGTCAGGCGAAAAGTCTTTGCTGTCTATTAAGTGTACTTGTGAAATAACTGTTGAAGAATGCATGCAGACCTGCGAGAAAGACGCCACCTATCCAACACCGAGTGTGTCCTTAGGTAGGTGATAGTATGTACATGTTGAGGCTGCCAGACAACTGGCCCCAGATGCTAAACAATGATTTACTCAATCCTGTATGAGTGAACAGCATAACCACTTTATCACAACCGTATCCTATTACACGCCAAGACGCAAACGTCACTACAAAGAAAGAGGCCGTATTGTTATACTGTTACAGGCATTATGAACACAGTTTAATCGCTGTTCCACCCATTGTTGTAGCCTTCACAATGCTGCATTTTCTCGCCTTGTTTCCCTGCTTCCTGATAGTAACGAGCTAAGACCACAGTTACGAACCAAAACGTAACTGCACTCTTGTTGCGTCTTTTCTTCTGCCCCGTATCGACGCTGACAGCTTATCAAACAGCACTTGAAAATGAATATTCCTTCCAATGATACATACAGCCTTCTTCTAGAAGCTGCTACACTCACTCGAATGCACGTGTCAGTAACTTAAAAAAAAGGTGAAATAGACGCCATGCGCCTCCAATCCGGGGCGCGCCGAGTTGTATTACGCGGCCCCAACCAAATTTGTGAATTGTGTATATACTATAAACATTACATAATAATTTGGGCGGTTAGGCATGCCACTTACTACTACTTTTTCCACGTGCGGCCCGCGAACTAGTCCACAATAACAGACGGGGGTCCTTTGAGATAAATCTGGAGGCCCTGGTCCACTCAAAATTGGAAAAGACAGACACAGCAATTCTGCCCGCTGCAGGCGGGTGTCTGCGCCGACACACACGAACTGCATATATAGGTCTTCGTTCAAAAGGTGATACCTGCCCACCGGTTCAAGAAATACCGACAGTTTATGGAACGAGAGGGTTCATTTCCATTCTCACAAAGGCGGATGAATCTCCTCAGCCAACTTAATCTATGTCGCGAGAGGAGCAGTTCTGCCTACAAACAGCTGTAACATAAACAACGGCATTTCGTGCCTTACGTTGTATAAACATACCATTAGTTACCAATCCTGCAACACTTCCTTACAGGAAGAAATCAAAATACGTTTGCTGGAGCCGAGACAAGGCACGACGCAATACATACTGGTACATACTGCACATCGTAATTGGGGTTGGACGTCGGAGGTATGAGATTTCTTGTTTACAGCACCCAGACTGGTTCCGAGATCCACATATCCTCGGAAACAGGCTAACGGGTACCGGAGGCTCCCAAAGGGGGGTAAGCAGGCGAGGCGTGTAGCTGAATAGTGCCCAGATGAAGAATGTGTGCCGCTACGCCTCTATTCCCCCTATGCGTCTCCAAGACGTGGAGATTAAGTACAGGGTGGAACTCTTACTTTTTTGGACATTACAACGAGCAGTGACTACGCCATCCGTGAAGTTCTAACTGAAACCCTAATTTTGTTTTGTTTTTGACGCGACAGCCCCCACTGGGCCAGGGCATCCTCAGTCACGAGGTTCATATATCACCCACAACGACGCACCACAATCGGTAGGACTCCTCTGGACGAGTGATCAGTTGGTTGCAGAGACATCTACCTGACAACATATAACACTCACAACAGACGTCCATGCCCCCATTGGGATTCGAACCCACAATCAGCAGGCGAGCGGCCGCAGACCTGCACTTTAGACCGTGCGGCCACTGGGACCGGCTAACTGAAACCCTAATAATAACTAAAAACGATAAGAGTATGGAAGGATTAAATGAGAGGTGGATTAAAGCGTCTAAGTGTGGCGTAAATACACAAGCTTTGGTCCAATGCAACACCACCTACCGCTACGTCACAAGACAAAATGCTAGACTGTAACGTTGCAGTTCACTTACCCGCTGTCGGCGTCTCAAAATTACAGTCCTACTGCATGGTCGGAAGGACTAGTGTTGAGCGAAATGGATTTGAAATATTCGCGGCTTAACAAGGTGCGATACCAACACGAGCTTTCGCAAATGGCACAAGTGGGGAATACCTGCAGTCAGGCCACTGTACCGTATCTGGGATTCCAAACAGGGCCCTTCAACATACATTTCTCCTGCGGTGCCGATACACCACCTGCTGGGACAGAACTTCATCGTTTTTCTCAAAAGCACCCCATAGCACAATGAAACCCGATGCCTGGGATCCATCTACATAAAATAGGAAACGTGCATGCTATACAAGTCGGAAGGTTAGCATTATTAAGCACGTTCAGTTGCAGTTCCGCTCTTCTGTCCAATGCCAAAGCGAAACTCAACACAGTAATGTCTAAAAATTCTAGAGGAACGCACGAACAATATAAACAACTCAAAAATACATAACTTATAAAATTTCAATGAAACAAACAACCAGAAAACAACGAAATTATGTCAGATTGCAATAAGAATTAAATACAAAATTCCCTAATCCGGATATCAGTTTCTGCCCTAACCTGCTCACATCTCTTCTCGCCTTATTCATATTCAAATTTCAGATAAAACTGAGAATTATTAGCAATTAACCCTTTAAACGCCGAGTTAAATCCCGTCTGCCCTTTGCTCGCATTATTCGGAGCTCGCCATATTCTCCACGTTAGCAGGTAAAGGGTTAATTACAGAACTGTCTTTTCCGAACACATTTTAGATACTTGATGGACTTTCTCACATTATTCAGTGTGTATGTGCACAAGCGGCCGTTGGCCTTATGTTTACACCACCAGCTGTACTTCGAACCCTGCCCTGCCTCTACCGCTGAGACATCAGACTGCATGTACACAACGTGCTTTGTTAAATACCCTTATCAGATCGCACTGTGTTTCCGAATTCCGATTTTTAAACGGGGTTTAAACGATCTTCCCATCCATAAACCTATCTCAAATAAAAGTGTATAAATCCTAGATTATACTTCCAGCTGTTCACAACTATGGATCGAACAGATGATTCGATTCCGTCACTAATAGAAGTAAATGGGCGATTAGCTCTTAATGCAATCAGTGCTTATTATTTAATATTCTATTACTGTAAATATAAAGATATAAATATCAGAACTTGGCATTAACAATCGCCACACAGTCACAGTCTGAGGCAAACCTTCGACTGGAATCGAACAGTATTTGGTGACTCATTTCTCATTACTCATTTCAATGTACCTTAATTGAGAATCATTAACTCAAGATTTTTACAACAGCAATACCAAGACAGTTCCTTCCATCGACGTTAAACGGTGTTCCAAAAACTATTCCATCACAATGCTGGTTAGCACTACACATTACATTTCACATCAATTCTTAACATGTAATTCAAGTTCATACAACAGCCTGTTTTATTTAGAAACAAGAATGCGTAATCGTATAGTTATTACTCTCGTGATTAACTGCGCATCACGCAATAAATACACTTGGGGGGGGGGGGGTCGGTATTTATTAATGACACATATTCTAAACTCTGTGAATAAGGGGGTGGCTTTCAGAACCAGCAGAAACTCGTTAACAAACATAGCGACGCCTGCCCCTACCGCAAATCGAACCCCGGTCGCCCACGCCACAGCCTAATCACTGTCTGAGCGATCAGCTCTATAAATAACGTACTTCATAATGAAGCGATATTTACTGAAAAGCGCGTAAACTACACCCTTGGCATTCACCCCGAACAAGAACGCTGCACAAAAGTGTTTACATGGACTAACCCCCATATGACCTTCATCTAAATATGTTCCTTAGCTTGTTACGTTTCTTAAAGAGAGTGGAAAACAAAACAAAACAAAAAGTAAAGTGTGATATTTCACCCTCTTTCCTTTACCTGCCTGGTCCTTTGTTACCCTGCCTCAGGGAAGGATGACAGCACAGGTATGCCAAGCAGCCAGGTAAACCAATGTGGCCTACCTCAACGCCATTCATAGAAAAGCTACCAAAAAAAAAAAGCCTTTTTATTGTTGTCTGAGGACTAACAAATGCCATAAAGAGTCCTCCTTGAGAAGCCAACAGTACCGCAGCTAGTCAAATAACTCCATATGGTTAAGGGAACTTGCAGGTTTATTATCATATCCACAACAGCCAACCAATGCATACTGCCCCGTGCCAGACGAATCAAATCCACGCACGCCCTCTAAACCTATTTCGTTAAGATCCATTCTAATATTATACTCCCATCTACGTCTAAGTCATCTAAGGAATCTCGGCCTTTCTGGTTTCCCAGCACGACCTCCGTATACATTTCACTTCCCTTCCGTGTATGCCACACGCCCCATCCAGCTCGTCCCCCTTGATCATAACCCGAACAGCACTGGAGGGAACACAAATAATAAAGCTTCTTCGTTCTTCGTAACGCAACTCCCTCCAACCTCCTGTTAACTCCTCCCTCTTAATATTTTCCTCAGCACCTTGTTCTCGAACACGTCCAGTCTCGTCTCTCCCTCAGTTTGAAGGGCCAAGTTTCAAACCCTATACTGGAACAGCTAAAATTGTACGTCTATTGTACACTATTCTTAACACTAGACAAAGACGAGGCAAAATGAAATTCTGGGAGGAGTAATGGCAAGCAATCCCAACAATTAATCTACTTCCAGGTCCTCTGTGAATGCAGTTTTGATTTGGTCGGTGTACGATCGGTCGGTTACCGACTTTTCTAAGGAACAGTGTACCATCGTCGTCAAAGGTCATATCCCAGAAGAATGGAGTCCTCAACCACACCGCCGTGACAATCACAAGACTCCCAATTAGTATTTCTTCAAAACATCTTAACTTCGTCACACTCCCAAAGGATTTACTAGGTAACTTTACGGTGCGATTCTGTCCTACAATCTACTGACGACACACGGAACATTTTCACTTTTTTCAGCCTTTACTTCCAGACCAACCTCCATACTAGGGACTAACAGAGTTTCTGTGTGTTCCTTACAGTAATGCTTTCGCCCAGTAAAGTAACGTTATCGGCTGACGTGTCTCGTGGAGTTTCAGTCCCTTCCGGTTTCCTTTACCCTCCCTACAAGTGCATTGTAAAGTAAAATTCAAGAGCAGTGGTGACAAAACATCTCATTGTTGAGACCATTCTGAACAGGAAACGTGTCAAAACAAACGTTCAATTATCCGACCCTGCATTGTTTTATTTGACATTACAGCTGGATATGAACCCTTGAATAATCTAATCCAAATCAGAATCGGTTCAATCAAGTGGGCATATGATACCAAGACATGGCAGCCTCGAGTTCTAGAGCAGGGGATCGACTCCACGAAAGACAGAGCCATGGCTTCCTCAATACTTCCTCACAATTCAGAATGAGACACACTGCCAAACATGCTATATTAAACTATAAGATATCAACTAATTGGTATAAAAGTTCACTAACATTTACTCAACGATGCTCTAACAGCATGCGACCTTGGATTTGAAGATCCCAGCAAGGCAATGTGTAAAACTATGTGCCAATGCCACACTTAACTCGCGGATTCTGCAATTAGCAGAACCCGCGAGGTCACGTATTGCTTCTTCTGGTGTTCAAGAGGCCTTCACAAACACCGTTCATAAGCGATGAGAGAATCAAATTCCACAGCTGCGGGAGTCAGGACAAAAAAAAAGTGACGCGTTTTAAACCAATTATAAACTCTGGTAGGACCTTTAAGACCCACAGACAGAACGCCGCTACTGGACCCAACATGGACAGCTCAATCTAATCCAAAGCTGCCAGAGTACTGCGAAGTATACGCCTAATCCACTACAAAATTTCTCAAGTGATTATTGCACAAAATACTGAGATATAAACACTGTAATACTGCGAGAAAATAACCATATACATCTAAATCAAAGCCTAGCATATCAGTTCTTACAT
>Ga0123355_10009035_pt1 | contig 15107 bp, 12 predicted proteins | sample TergutEmb28metaG_3_FD_89872 | JGI IMG/M metagenome (GOLD analysis project Ga0123355, IMG submission 89872) | Embiratermes neotenicus P1 segment gut microbial communities from Petit-Saut dam, French Guiana - Emb289 P1 | ecosystem: Host-associated > Arthropoda: Insects > Digestive system > Gut ...
TGAGAATAAAACAACTGATCTTCCGAAATTTTCGACGTTGTGGCTTCGTGCTCGATAATCGCAGACGAATTGCTACAATCGATGTACGGATATGTGTGAGCTCCGCATTGGTCGCCCAAAAGCAACGAATCGCATTGCGAAAAATTTCGTGCTTTTTCGGCACCCGAAAGCACTTTGACAAGTCCACGATACGCATTCGAACTTTTTCCCGCGGAAATTCCTTTGGAGATAATCGTACTTTTGCTGTTTTTTCCGATATGAATCATTTTTGTGCCCGTGTCAGCTTGCTGATGATTGTTAGTCAGCGCAACGGAATAAAATTCGCCAACGGTGTTGTCGCCTTTCAAAATCACACTCGGATATTTCCACGTAATCGATGAGCCGGTTTCGACTTGTGTCCACGAAAGTTTGGCATTGTGACCCTTGCAAATCCCACGTTTTGTAACAAAATTGTAAATTCCACCTTTACCGTCTTTGTCGCCCGGATACCAATTTTGAACAGTAGAATATTTGACTTCGGCATCTTTCATCACAACGATTTCTACAACCGCTGCGTGAAGTTGATTTTCGTCACGTTGTGGCGCTGTACAACCCTCCATATAACTCACAAAAGAGCCTTCATCGGCAATAATCAACGTGCGTTCGAATTGTCCGGAATCCTTGGCATTAATACGAAAATACGTGCTCAAATCCATCGGACATTTTACACCTTTCGGAATATAAACAAAGGAGCCGTCACTAAAAACTGCCGAATTCAAAGCCGAAAAATAATTATCGCCAATCGGAACAACTGAACCCAAGTATTGTTTTATCAAATCCGGATATTCACGAACGGCTTCGCTAATCGAACAAAAAATTACGCCGTGTTTCGCCAATTCTTCGCTATGCGTAGTCTTTACCGAAACACTATCCATCACCGCATCAACCGCCACTTTCGACATTTTTTCATCGTCAAGCGAGATGCCTAATTTTTTGAATGTTTCGATAAGTTCAGCGTCTATTTCATTGGAATTTTCTTCTGTAATTTTTGGTGCAGCCCAATACACGATGTCTTGATAATCAATCGGCGGATAGTCCAAATGTGCCCAATGCGGTTCGGTCATTGTTTTCCACTTGGCAAAGGCTTTTAAACGAAATTCCAACATGAATTCCGGTTCGTTTTTCTTTTCGGAAATGAATCGAATCACATCTTCGTTAAGCCCTTTCTTCAAGGTTTCCGTGGCGATATCCGTGATAAATCCCCACTTGTAATCGCTTTGGGTCAGATTGTCTAAAATATCTTTGGTTTCGGACATGATAACTATTCAATAATTCCGGCTCCGACAGTTTCAAACGTGTCCGGATCAATAAAAATCAAACTTCCGGTATTGCGATTTTCGGCGTATAGGTCAAAGACCAAAGGAACAGATGTACGGAGGTTGATAGAGCCGATATCGTTCATTTTGAGCGTGTCGGCACCTTCGATTTTTTTAAGCGTGTTGATGTCCATTAAATGGTTGATGCCTTTCACCACACCTTGACATTCACGCGACGTGTGACGAATAATATACTTCGTACTTTGGCTCATCGGTTTTTGATTGAGCCAACACACCGTCAAGCGAATATCGTTGGAAATGTTCGGTTGCGGAGCATTTTCGGCAACCAAAATATCGCCGCGCCCGATATCAATATCGTCAGCCAATTGAATCGCCACAGATTCGGAAATTTGTGCGGTTTCTTTCTCTTCTTCACCCAAATGAATGCTCGTTACCTGTGACTTGATGCCAGAAGGCAACGCAATTATTTTATCACCTTTCGAAACTTCAGCACCTGAAACTCGTCCGGCATAACCACGAAAATCGTGAAACTCATCGGAAATCGGACGAACGACATACTGCACCGGAAAACGCATACCACTCGTAGAACTGCGGTCGATAACCACTGTTTCCAAATGATGCAACAACGTGCAGCCATCGTACCAAGGCATATTTTCCGATTTATCCACAACATTATCGCCGTATTTTGCCGAAACCGGAATAAATTTTACATTTTTCAAGTTCAAATCTTTGGTTATCGACGTGAAGTCGTTTTTGATTTTGTCAAAAACCTTTTGCGAAAAATCAACAATATCCATTTTGTTGATGCACACAACAACTTGCTCAATTCCCAACAACGATGCGATGTACGTGTGTCGCAAGGTTTGTTCCGAAACGCCGTTTCGAGCATCGATCAGAATAATTGCCAAATCCGTTGTGGATGCACCGGTTACCATATTTCGGGTGTATTGAATATGTCCGGGTGTATCAGCAATGATGAATTTCCGCACGGGCGTTGCAAAATAGCGATAAGCAACATCTATGGTGATGCCTTGTTCGCGTTCGCTACGCAGTCCGTCAGTCAGAAGTGCAAGATTTACATCCTCACTTCCTGTTCGGCGAGATGCTTGTTCAACAGCTTCCATTTGATCTTCGAAAATCGATTTGCTATCGTAGAGCAAACGCCCGATTAGCGTACTTTTTCCGTCGTCAACACTTCCTGCGGTCGAAAACCGCAACAAGTCCATGTCTAAATATCCTTTTGTATCCATTGTTTAGTTTGATAGTTTAATAGTTTGTAGTTTGATAGTTTTAGAGGAGGTCAAAGGTTAAAGGTCAAGGGTAAAAAGATTTGTTTTATGGCGAAGCAACCCTTTGCCTTTCGCCCTTTACCTTTTGCCTAAAAGTAGCCGACAACCTTGCGGTCTTCCATTGCGGTTTCTGAACGTTTGTCGTCAGCACGACTTCCTCTTTCGGTAACTCGTGTGGCAGCGATTTCTTCGATAATATCTTCCAAACAATCGGCTTTCGAAAGTGTCAATCCGGTGCAACTGATATCGCCAATCGTACGACAACGAACTTGACGTTTTTCAACTGTTTCGGTAGGTTTCAGTTTCATACATTCTTCGGCGGCAAGCCATTGTCCGTCGCGGAAAAATACATCTCTTTCGTGCGTGAAATAAATGCTCGGCATCTCAATTTTTTCCATAAAAATATATTGCCAAACATCCATTTCCGTCCAATTACTAATCGGAAAAACGCGAAAATGTTCGCCCATGTGATGATGTCCGTTAAACAATCCCCAAAGCTCCGGACGTTGATTTTTCGGATCCCATTGTCCGAACTCGTCACGATGCGAGAAAAAACGCTCTTTCGCACGTGCTTTTTCTTCGTCACGACGTGCTCCGCCGATGGCACAATCAAATTTATATTTTTCAATCGTATCAAGCAATGTTGTTGTTTGCAGCAAATTTCGACTGGCGTAATAACCGGTTTCTTCACGCACTCTGCCCGTGTCAATGGACTCCTGAACAGAACCGACAATCAGATTTACGCCGAGTTTTTTGACCATGTGGTCGCGGTAATCGATAGTTTCCTTAAAATTATGTCCCGTATCAATATGCAAAAACGGAAATGGAATTTTTGCCGGATAAAAAGCTTTGTAAGCCAAGTGAGCCGCGACAATCGAATCTTTTCCTCCCGAAAATAAAAGGGCCGGTTTTTGAAATTGTGCAGCAACTTCGCGAAGCACGTAAATCGATTCGGCTTCGAGTTCGCGGATATGAGATAAGGTGTTTTTCATATTTAATCAAAATTTTGGTGCAAAGATACGATTTTTTTTAACTAAACGCTCCGGAAATATAATTTTGGGTTAATTCGTGTTGGGGGTTTTTGAAAACTTGTTCGGCTGTTCCGGCTTCGATGACTTGTCCCATGTACATAAAAATCACTTCATCGGCGATTCTTTGGGCTTGACTGAGCGTGTGCGTTACCATCACAATCGAATAGTTTTCTTTGAGTTTGACAAAGAGTTCTTCAATGGTTTTGCTTGACATCGGATCGAGGGCACTTGTGGCTTCGTCGGCAAGGATAAAACTTGGCTCTACGGCTAAACTTCTTGCCAAACACAAACGTTGTTGTTGCCCTACGGAAAGACTTGTTGCCGGTGCTCTCAAACGATCTTTAACTTCGTCCCACAAACCAACGGCTTGTAAATAATGTTGCACAATCATTTTCAATTTTCGGGGATGAAAAGTCCCGTTAACCCGACAACCGTAAGCGACATTTTCAAAAATCGACATCGGTAGCGGAACGGGTTTTTGCCATACTAATCCCATCATGCGACGATGTGTTTCCATGTCAAAATTTCGGTCAATAATGTTCACACCATTGACATCAATTTTTCCGGAGATATCAACGCCATCAATGGTGTATATCAATAGATTCAACGTTTTGAGCAAGGTTGTTTTTCCGCAACCTGAAGGTCCGATGATGCAGGTTATTTTATTGTCCGCAATGTCGAGATTAACATTTTTCAGAATATGATTATTGGCTATCGAAACATTCAAATTTTCGATTTTGATATACGATTTCCCGTCGCTACGAGCAAACTTATGATCCGGTCTGAACATTTTAAACACTTTCATGACTTAATGTATTTTGTCTTTTGAAAAATATCTCATAATTAATCTTCCGCCAATGCTCAATGCAAGTACAATTAGCGTGAGAACAAATGCGGCGGCATAGGCACCTTGTCGTACTTCTTCTATTGGGCTCATGGCTTGATAGAAAACTGCCAAAGGCAGGGTTGCCGCAGGCTGAGACAACGATTGAGGAATAGCAGCTGTATAGCCGGCGGTAAGCATGACCGCTGCCGCATCACCGATTGCACGTCCGATAGCGAGCAACGTTGCAGTGGCTATGCCCGGAAAAATTTGTCGTAAAACAATTCGCATGGTTTGTAGTTTCGTCGCTCCCAAAGAATAGGCAGCATTAAGGATGTCACGCGGAAAATTTCGTGCCACTTCATCCATCGAACGAATAAAAACAGGAATAATCAACAACGTAATCACAATAATTCCGCCCAAAAGCGAGGCTCTTAATCCGAAATAAACCATAATCATAAATCCAAACGCACCGTAAACAATCGGAGGAATTCCAAACAACACATCGTACGACAAGCGTGCGATATAACCAAACATCGACGTTTTTTTCAGATAAACATTGATGTAAAAAACAATTGGAATACTAATGATAAGTCCGAGCAAAGTTGATGCGCCCACAATATAAAGCGAGCCGACAATCGCATTCAAAATTCCACCATCACCACCCAACAAAAAACTGCTTCCGGGTACTCGACTGACCATTTCCCAGCTCATCGCAGGCCAACCACGAGAAATTATCGTAACAACGATTGACAACGCAAACGCCACAACCACAAACAACGCAACATACATGAGTAGTTTGGCGATAACCTCCTCCAAAAGTTTTAAATTTTTTATGATTTTTGGTTTTTTCATGCGTAATTTAGTTATCAGCTATCAGTTATCAGATGTTAGTGTTTATGAAAATGTTTTATCAACGCGGTAAATAATCATTCGTGCGGTCAAATTGAACAACACGATAACAAAAAACAAAATAAATGCGGCAAACATTAATGCCGATTCGTAAAGCGGTACCGACATCATTTCTCCGAAATTGTTGGCGATAAGCGCGGGTAGCGGATAAGCTGGGTCGAGTGGTGTGGTTGGTGTTGCCGGAAAATTTCCAACAACCATCATCACCGCAATCGTTTCTCCAAACGCACGAGAAACTGCGAGCGCAACAGCTGCCACGATTCCCGGAAAAGTTTTGCGAAGAATAACTTTTCTAACGGTTTGCGTTTTCGTTGCACCCAAAGAAATGGAAACTTCGCGAAGACTTTTTGGCACGGAGCGAAAAATCTCCACAAACAAACTAACCAATATCGGCATAATCATAACACCCAAAACAATGCCTCCGGCTAAAGCCGTAAAACCAACCGTTTGGATACCAAACATCGGTGCTATACGCATTCCAACAAAAGGTACAATGACTAAAACGCCCCACAAACCGTAAATCACAGAAGGAATTCCTGCCAAAATATCTAAAACCGGATAGATGTATTTCGTCAGTCGAGGTTTGGCGAATTCGGTCAAATAGATTGCCGACAACAACGAAATCGGCAATGCCATAATGATTCCGATGAGGGTTACGTAAAGCGTTCCCATTAAAAACGGCGCAAAACCAAATTGATTTTGCAAAGGTCGCCATTCCGACGAAAACAGTAGTGTGCCGAGCGAATGTTCGGAAAGGATCGGCAGGGATCGGATAAACAAACCAACGCCAATCATTAAGACAAGAGATATGGTAATCAAGGTTAAGAACAACATGATTTTTCCGGCGATTTTGTCTTTTAAGATGCGAGATTTACGGCTTATCAACATAAATCCAATGGCAATTAAAACCAAAAACAGTACGGTTGTTCCGACGGCTCTATTTCCTGTGATGTGATATTTACGGTATCCTTCTTGATCGTTTAGCAATTCCAATGCGGCGGTAGCCGTTTCCTTGGAAATTTCAACAAACCCTACCGGAATGTTTAGGTGTTGTCCGGCAGTATGAATATACCTCAAAAATTTGATAACATTTGGATTGGTCGGAATGCCGTTGGTGACCAAATACAGTTGACGAGCCGGCGGAAAAGGCATCAGTCCGGCGTTGATTGCTTCAACGATTTGTTCTCTTGTGCCATAAAAATTTTCGGCAGCACAAATCCTGCCGTTTCCGTCCGAATCAATGGGTATTACAGCGATGTTGCGATTGGGGAATCCGGTTGCAAAATCATAAACAAATGCCAAATTTGCAAAAGCAATTCCGTTTGGATCGTTTTGTACAGCTTGCACAATTCCCGGGTCTCCAAAAATACTGATTCCACCCAAATCTTCTTGAGTTTTATCAAACCACGATGCCCAAACTTGTGCGGCTCCGCAAGCATCGGCACGCGTATAAACATTCATCGGAATTGTACTGTTAGTGCCCAAAAAATCGCCCCAAGTCTGTATCGTTTGCGTAATCCAAATTTGCTCACCGGATTCTCTGGTAATTCCACGAGAGAGAATACCATTCAACAGCGGATTATTCACGTTGATAATCGCAACAACGGCATCTTGTGCAACTGGAAATACAGTTGCTCCTCGTTCGATTTCCGGAGTGTGTATTTCGCGAGAAAGCATACCGATGTCACTTAAATTTGCCAACACATCGGTCATGCCCTTACCGGAACCCCCGGCAGAAATATCGATGCGAATATCTGGATTTTCCGCCCGAAACTCTTCCGCCCACATAATCATCAACGGATAAAGTGCAAACGCACCGGAAATAGTAATCGTTGTCTGATTTGTTTGCCGCCCACAACCACTAAACAAAATCACCACTGCAATGAGTAGCGAAAAAATAGCGTTGTTCCGGAATTTAACCAAGTCGTTTTTGATTTAAAAAATGGTATGACAAAATTACGAAAAAAAACGCATGGGACAAACCTACACAGTTTGGGGATTTTACACAATCAAACATGGAATTTTCAATGTTTTTTAGCGTGGTTTTCAAAAAATGCTTTTTTTTCGTACCTTTGCACCATGAAACGTATGTTCAACGAAGTTAAACCCATCATCGCAGGTCCGTGTTCTGCCGAAAGTGAAGAACAAATTTTGAAAACCGCAGAATTTTTGGCAATAAAAACTGCTGTAAAAACATTGCGTGCCGGCGTTTGGAAACCTCGCTCTCGTCCGGGAGAATTTGAAGGACATGGCGAAAAAGCTCTGCAATGGCTACAATCGGCAAAAGAAAAATTTGGGCTTTCGATAGCTGTTGAAGTGGCTACTTCCGAACATGTTGAACTGTGTTTGAAATACAGCATTGACACGGTTTGGCTTGGTGCTCGCACAACAGGAAATCCGTTTTTGGTGCAAGAAATTGCGGATACCTTGAAAGGAAGTGACATGTCTGTCATGGTTAAAAATCCGTTAAATCCGGATTGGGCGTTATGGCTCGGTGCTATCGAACGCCTTGAAAAATCCGAAATAACCAATATTATCGCTGTTCACAGAGGTTTTAGCACCAATCAAAATTCGCAATTTCGCAATTCGCCGATGTGGGAAATTCCGATTGAAATCAAATGTCGTCGTCCAGATTTGAAAATTTATTGCGATCCAAGTCATATCGCAGGACGAGCGGATTTGGTTTTTTCGGTTGCACAACGAGCATTTGATATGGCAATGGATGGCTTGATGATCGAACTACATCCTGATCCGAAACATGCACTAACAGACACTTTTCAACAATTAAATTTTTCCGAATTTGAACAATTAGTGTCGCAGTTGGTCGAAAAAGAAACTCACGGACAGCATCGCGAATTGGAGCAAATGCGAGCAATCATTGACGATTTGGACGAAGAACTTATTGCTACTTTGGCCAAACGCCTAAAAATGGTTGAAAAAATTGGCGACTATAAGTGCAAAAATAACATCTCGGTTTTGCAATTGGATAGATGGAAAAATGTTCTTGAAAGCTGTATAATCATCGGCAAAAAACAAAACCTCAATGAAGACTTTTTATTGAAACTTTGGACTACAATTCATGCGGAAGCCTTGCGAATACAGGAAAAAGCAGAGTAACAACTAAAAAATTAGTTCTATAACTAAAAAATTAGTTTTAAAATTAAAAATTTAGTTGTAAGGTTACAATTCATATCCAAAACGTTTCAAAATTTTCTCGTTGTCTCGCCAGTCTTTCATCACTTTGACGAAAAGTTCTAAATAAACTTGTTTTCCTAAAAATTTTTCCATTTGTTTTCGGGCTTCTTTCCCAACTTTTTTCAATGCAGAGCCTTTATTTCCGATGATAATCGCCTTTTGCGATTCACGTTCAACAAAAATTAATGCCCGAATTTTATCAATATCTTTTCCTTCATCATAAGAATCCACAACGATTTCCACGGAATATGGAATTTCTTTTTGATAAAACAACAAAATCTTTTCACGAATAATTTCCGACACAAAAAATCGCAAATTTCTGTCCGAAACTTCATCTTTTGGATAGTAGGGCTGAGCTTCCGGTAAATGCTCTAAAACCATAGAAATAACAGCATCTATATTGAATTTATGTAATGCAGAAATCGGCAAAATTTGGGCTGTTGGAAGTTTTTCTTTCCAGTCTTCAATTTTTGCGGAAATTTCGTCTTGATTCGACAAATCAATTTTATTCAACAATAAAATTATCGGAACACCGGATTTTTTTATTTTTTCAATAATGTCTTGATTTTTGAAATCCTCGCCCAAATCCGACAACAAAATAAATACATCTGCATCGTGTAATGCACTGCGAACACCCGTCATCATAGACTCTTGCAACTTGTAATGCGGATTAACTAATCCCGGTGTATCCGAAAACACAATTTGGTAATTTTCGTCGTTCAAAATCCCGATAATACGGTGTCGTGTCGTTTGTGCTTTGGGTGTGATAATTGATAATTGATCTCCCACCAAAGCGTTCATAAGCGTTGATTTTCCGGCATTTGGATTGCCGATGATATTTACAAATCCTGATTTATGTTGCATAAATTTTTTATTTTATAAAAATTTATTCCCTCCAAATTTCGACATGAAGATTTTTGAAATAAATTTGCTCGTTTTGGTAATTACCATTCATAACGTAAATGCGATGTCGATCAGCTTTTTCGATGATAAGGTTGGTCGTTAATTTTTGCCAGCCTACAGAATCCGGCTTGGAAATATGTTGTTCCGGTTGCCAAAGTCGGGTGTTGATTCGGAGGTTGTCACTGATAACTAAATGACCGAAATCCGACCCTTTTCTCCAAACAGAAAGAGAAACAGAATCGCCTCTCTGAAGCATCGGTACCACGGTCAAGGCAAATATAATGCTGTCACCGGTAAGTACTACGGTGTCGATAGAAAAACTTTCGTACAGCGTTTGGGGAATAAAAGGCTCTGTTTGTGAAACATAATTTGGGCTTGAAAACTGAAAATATGACGGATTGAATGTGTGCTTTGAAAGGGTTGGAATTTCGTTTGCGTTATTTTCCGGAATGAAAAAAATACTTTGTACAGGACCTCCGCGAAGGTTAGAAATCAGTGCGGTTTCAAACGCCAAAAATGTTGGGTCAATATACCTTTCGAGATGCTGTAAGTGTTCGGGAAGTGCGAATTTATCTGCGGTTTTTGGAGCGTGTTGGATCAGTCGAACGACATAATTTTGTCGCGTTTGAAAATCTCGAGCTGTTCGGAGTTGTCCAAAAATAGCAAAAATAACGAGTGCACACAATATCCAAAATGGAGTGCCGGGTTGTCGGAGTTTGTCGCCAAAAAACATCACAAAAAATCCGATGAGACCTGCTACCAAAGGAAAAAACAGCAGTTCAAAATTCACATCAATAAGACCGTTTCGTCCGGAAATAAAAATTAAAATCATGACAAAAATCGACCAAATACCGAGTAAAACCAACGGGTTTAATTGTTTTTTATAAATCCAAAACAATACTAAATACGCTGTCATTAAGAAAGAAATAACAAACGTGCTGATTGCAATTGACGAAAAATATCCTATCGGAAAAAACCAGCGAATTCCTGCCGTTACATCAAGATAGGCATTTGGCGAAACGTGAATAAAGAAAAACAAACACAAACACGCCACAGCCCAAATTCCCATGTTTACAAGTGGACAAAAATCGTTGTGGTATTTTTTCAAAAGAGCTCGAAAACCTTCTATTATCAAGTAAAATGTTGCTGCTAAAATCAGCGGCGTGTGCACCGCCATAAAAAACGTTTGATTAAGTCCGAAAAATAAAAGCAATAACAAAATGCCCGATTTTTTTTGTTTGAAACCGTAGCGAGTTATCAAAAAAATACCATACAAAAAAATTGCCGGAGCAACTGAGAATACAAGGCTTACTGCCGACAACGAAAAATTCATATTTACAGCAAAAACCGTCATTAAATTTTGAAACCAATGTGTCGAAATCCATACAGAATTTGAAAAAACTTTGGGCTCGTTAATCAAGTTAAACAAAATCATCGCCGATTCTCCAAAGGTGCTTCGCAATTCGTGAAACCAAGCAGAAAGTCCAATCACAACCCAAAATCCGAGATGCGACAAAACATCTATTCGGTTTTTAGCTGTTGAAAAATTGATAATTTTTTTGTAACTTTGCATGGTTATTTTCTTACAGAATCTGCAAAAATACAAAAAAAAAACGACATGGAGATCATTTTTGCCACCAACAATTCGCACAAACTTTTTGAAGTCAACGAAAAATTGCGGTTGTCCAATTCGGATATTCGAATAATTAGTCTTACGGACATTGGATTTTCGGATGAAATTCCGGAAACGGGGACTACGTTAAAAGAAAATGCGTTACAAAAATCGCAAACGGTTTATGATTTTATTACATGTAGGGGTGAGACACCCCTCGCCCCTACGGGTGTTTTTGCCGATGATTCGGGATTAGAAATTGAAGCACTAAACGGCGAGCCGGGCGTGAATTCTGCACATTATGCCGGAGAGCCACGCTCATCAGAAAATAACATCCATTTGGTATTGTCAAAAATGCAAGGAAAAGTCAATCGCAGAGCTTGTTTCAAAACGGTTATTGCGTTGATTTTAGACGGAAATATTCACTATTTCGAAGGGCGTGTTGCCGGCGAAATTACGACAGAAAAATACGGCACCGATGGGTTTGGCTACGATCCCATTTTTCGACCCGACGGATATTCGCAAACCTTTGCAGAACTTACGTTAGACGAAAAAAACAAGATTAGTCATCGCGGACGTGCTGTGAACGAATTGATTAATTTTTTGTTAATGCGATAGTTTTTTCGATAAAATTTTGTACCTTTGTAAAAAATTTAAACATGACTCCTCAACAACGCATCGCAGAAGTCGGCAAATTAGTCGGCAACACGCCAATGCTAAAAATTACTTACAAATACAACGGCAAAACGAATGTTGTTTTTGCCAAGTTCGAGTGTTATAATTTCAGCGGAAGCATCAAAGATCGCATGGCGTTTCACATTTTGAGCAAATCGTATGCCGAAGGTTTGATTAAATCCGGCGATTGCATCGTTGAAGCCACCAGTGGAAATACAGGAATCGCCTTTTCGGCGCAGGGTCGTGCCCTTGGACATCCCGTTGTGATTTATATGCCCGATTGGATGAGTAAGGAGCGTATAGACATCATGAGATGCTATGGTGCGGAAATTCGTTTGGTTTCGAAAGCAGATGGCGGATTTTTGGGAAGCATTGCCCGTGCGGAAGACATGGGTAAAACACAATCTAACGTGTTTTTGCCACGCCAGTTTGATAACTATTTGAATTGCGAAGCCCACTTCAAAACGACGGGTCCGGAGATTTGGGCGCAGTTGAATAGCATCGGTTTAACGCCGGACATTTTTATTGCCGGTGTCGGAACAGGTGGAACAGTGATGGGTGTGAATGAATATCTGAAAAAGAAAAATCCAAACGCAAAAGCACATCCGCTTGAACCCTCAAATTCGCCAACGATGTCGACCGGATATTGTGTGGGAAAACACCGTATTCAAGGGATTTCCGACGAATTTATTCCTTCCATCGTAAAGTTAAATGAATTAGACAAAATCGTTGAAGTTGACGATGGAGATTCGATTATTATGGCTCAACAATTATCCACAATTTTAGGATTAGGTGTAGGTATTTCGTCGGGCGGAAATTTTTTGGGTGCCGTCAAATTACAACAAGAAAATCCCGATGCAAATGTGGTTACAATGTTTTCCGATTGCAACAAAAAATATCTTTCTACCGACTATAGCAAAACAGAGCCGATAAAAGATGATTTTTTATCTACCGACATCGAACTGATTTCGAAAGAAACAATTTTGGTTTCGTATGAAGATGTTGCGAAACAAGTTATATAATCAAAAAAAATAAAAATCATGAACACACTAAAAAAACACACATCACTTACAATTTTTTCTTTACTTTTGCTTTCTTTTGCTTTGACGGCATGTGCTCAAAGAGGCTCGCAAGGCGGTAGTTTCGGAGCAGCCGGCTTGATAACCGTTCAGGAGGCATTAAACCTTCGTCGTGATGATGTACCGGTCACTTTACAAGGGAGAATCATGTATCAGATTAGAAGCGAATACTACAGATTTGCTGATGAAACAGGTCAAATTCGCGTTGAAATTCCTCCGAGAGTTTGGGGAAATTTGCGTGTAACGGCAGATGATTTAGTAGAAATAACGGGCGAAGTAGATCGAGGATTTCTCAGACGAAACTACATCGAAGTACGCAGCATTCGTATTTTAACAAACGAAAATCAATAAAATCATGAAAAAACTACTTTTATTACCGATGTTGCTGTTCGTTATGCATGCAACACAAGCACAAAACGCAGGCGAAAAAACCGGCTCACTATTATGGCGAGTTTCCGGAAACAATTTGACACAACCGTCGTACATTTTTGGAACACATCATCTTTTTCCGTTGAGTTTTTTAGAAACCGTTTCGGGATTGAACGATGCTCTTGCTGCAACTCAACAAGTGGTTGGCGAATTAGTGATGTCAGACATGATGGCATTAGGCATGCAAATGCAAACCATGAGCATAATGCCACCCGACACTTCTTGGGCAATGTTACTTTCGGAGCAAGACTTTCAGTTTGTTGATGAACAATTGACCAATTTTTTTGGAGTAGGCTTGCAAGCCCTCGGAGCGATGAGACCGTTTATGCTGAATTTAACATTTACCATGACACTTTATCAACTGTTGTTTCCCGAGACCAATCCGAATCAATCTATGGACGGCTGGTTTCAGCAGCAAGCTATTGAGAGAGGACTCCCTGTTATTGGATTAGAAACCGCACAAGATCAGGTAAATGCTCTCAGTACCGGTTCACTTGTACAACAAGCCCAAGATTTTGTTTGTGCGTTGAGAAATATTGAATATGCCACAAATCAAGCACACGAACTCAATCGTTTGTACGAAACAGCTGATTTTATCGGACTTTGGGCGTTGCTTCGTGCTGATAGCCCTTGTGCGTTTAGTGCAGAACAAGAATATGCCCTTAACAATGCCCGAAATGCCCGTTGGTTGGAGAAACTTCCCGGAATTATGGCTCAAACGCCAAGTTTTATTGCTGTTGGAGCATTGCATTTAGTCGGAGAGGTTGGAATTTTATACGGGTTGTCACAGTTGGGTTATACGGTTGAGGCGGTGAAATAATTTTATTCGTAATTTCAATTTTTTTTCGTATCTTTGCCGAAGTATTAAAAATTAAAACCGCAAAATTATGTTAAATTCTATTTTATTACAAGCCCAGCATGACATGCCCGATATCAATATCGGCTTGATTCTTATTATCGCCTTTGGAAGTATTTTTGTCCTTTGGCTATTGTTTTTCTTTATTCCGGTCGGGCTGTGGGTAAACGCCTTTGTTTCCGGCGTAAGAATTCCGTTGATTCAACTCATTTTGATGCGTTGGAGAAAAGTTTCTCCTGAAATTATTGTTCGCAATTTGATTGCTTCTCGCAAGGCTGGATTGGACTTAAATCGCAATGAAATGGAGGCTCACTATTTGGCAGGCGGACGACTTAATTCGGTTGTAAACTCGCTAATTTCGGCAGACAAAGCCAATTTGGGTTTGGATTTCAAAACCGCTACCGCTATTGATTTGGCAGGTCGTGATGTTTTGGAAGCCGTTCAGATGTCGGTAAATCCGAAAGTAATCACCACAAAAGAAATTTCTGCTGTGGCGAAAGACGGTATTGAACTGAAGTCTATAGCACGTGTAACCGTTCGTACGAACATCAAACAATTAGTTGGGGGTGCCGGTGAAGAAACGATTTTGGCACGTGTTGGTGAAGGAATTGTATCGTCGGTTGGTTCTGCCGGCACACACAAAGATGTGTTGGAAAATCCGGATTCGATTTCCAAAGTTGTACTTTCCAAAGGTTTGGATTCCGGCACGGCGTTTGAAATTTTGTCGATTGATATTGCAGATATCACGGTAGGAAGAAACATCGGAGCACAACTTCAAATGGATCAAGCAGAAGCGGATAAAAAAATTGCACAAGCGAAAGCCGAAGAACGTCGCGCGATGGCGGTTGCTTCCGAACAGGAATTTAAGGCAAAAGCTCAAGATGCTCGTGCGAAAGTTATCGAAGCCGAAGCTGAAGTTCCACGTGCGATGGCAGATGCGTTTAGAAGCGGAAATATGGGCGTTATGGATTATTTCAAATTCCAAAA
>Ga0123355_10009037_pt1 | contig 15105 bp, 11 predicted proteins | sample TergutEmb28metaG_3_FD_89872 | JGI IMG/M metagenome (GOLD analysis project Ga0123355, IMG submission 89872) | Embiratermes neotenicus P1 segment gut microbial communities from Petit-Saut dam, French Guiana - Emb289 P1 | ecosystem: Host-associated > Arthropoda: Insects > Digestive system > Gut ...
ACCCACCCAATCAAGCTATCAATTGGAAGAAATCTTTCAGAGGCTGTGACAAGACTGATATATTTCTTTTGTAAGTCTGTAAATGTCAATGTCATATGTCGCATCTTACTGTAAATGTCACTGCCATATGTCACATCTTACATTTCCAAGAAACTCTACCAACTTCCAACGCAGTTTCATACAACAGAATGTTTAGTTCAGGAAAGGAGACACGGTAATGAATCTGTTATATCTAGAATTTGGTCTCTAAATTCCATAAACTTCACGTGAAAGCTGAATGTTACATATCATTTCTGTATGTTTATGGTGGCTTACCTATTCCAAAATTTACAATACTCTTTAAAACACATATTTTATATGATTTTGTGCTACTTAAAATTTAAAGACTCTAACTATGATCAAACAGAAAGTAACTTTAATGTTATTGCAAGGAAAGAAAGTAGAAAACCTTGCTGGAAAAGATCTTGAAGCAGAGAAGGAAGAAAAGAAATAAGAAAGGAGAGATAAACAAACAGATAAGTGGAGGGGGGGGGGGGAGAGAAAAGTAGTTTTCCAACTGTTACATCAAGATAAAGGAATACGTTCAACTGCTGTCTTCTTCAAGCTTTTGGCTCAGACAGATGTGGGATTGGGACAGGTTTCTCTCTCAGACCTCAGTTTTCCCATTAACATCCGTGCTGTGTGTCAGTATCTCATTTATCCACTCTCAGCACTAAATAACCTTAGCTAATGACAGCATCATTACATGGAATATTTCTCTCTTATATCTAGGCTAGATTGTTTAGCTTCTCCATCACAATACATCTGAAAACATAATTTACATATGATTCCCAAACAAACTCACATAAGAGATAAAGTTTCCCATCTCTTCTACCAACTCAGTGGAATTAAATGCTCAATGAGATGTGCAGATGACTGGAATTTAAATGACAGCTAGATGGGAAGACCACCTCTATGCCCAACATTTGGCGTTTTGAGCACCAGAGTGTATGATGAGCACACCTGACATTAGATGCCAAAGGGTTACCTTAAATTGAAACCTTTCCAATTTTAAAATTGTGCACATGGAACCTAATCATTATATCAGAATCAAGATATCGGTTCTGACATTTGAGCAGGAACACAGCTGAGGATTCTGTTCATCTGGGATATGACTGTGAAAGTGGGTAATTGGATCTTGACATTTCAGGGCAATGGAGTGTCCTCACCTTCAAGCACTGAAACCTCCTACGAGAATTCTTCCAGGACCATCACAATCTGATTAACCACTGACACAAGATCACACCCCAGAAGAATGAATCTTAAGTACCATCATACTGGATAATAATTAGAAGAACTGCATTCTCATTACGACCATGCTGGGTAATAAGTAGAAGAATTGAGTCCTCAGTACCACCATGTTGGATAAAATTAGAAGACTGGAATCCTCAGTGTCACCATGCAGGATAATGATTAGAAGAATGCAATCCTCACTACCACCAAGCTGGATAATAATTACATGCTGATTAGTTCAGTTACTATACTAACTACAAGGACACTACATATAAACTATTCTTATACCATGTACTTCTCTTCAGTGGTTAAATTACACATTACTGTGAAAATCTGGCTACAGTCAGGAAGTTAAATTGTTATCTAGCTGTACTCCTTTCTAATGAAATATACTTCTAAAATGTCATATTGGTCTATGTACCTTAATCAAAATATGTTTCAGTGTGTACAGGTTGGTACCAGGCTGATGAGATTTTTCTGATGTAGACCAATCCAAAAGCACAATTAAATCTGCATCTTTCCTTTGACTCCAAGATAATCTAGATTCAGAAGGAAGTAACTTTTCCAGCGCTGCTGCACTTGTCCTAGAAAAGTAATCAATGGTCAATAATCCACAGTAACACATGCTGAAATAGAGACAAATTTTGTGATCCTTATGATTATTATATGAAACATAAACTTATACAAACTGTGTGTGCCATTTTTTTTATGTTGCACTTCTCTTATTCAGATTCTAACCTTATCACCCACTCTGTTAAATCACATTCATAACATTCTTACCTCTGTTGTCATTCCATTGACTACAATATGTTTATGATTCCAACATCTTGAACATATTGAGCCTCTGCCATGGACAACCCAACGCTCAAAGTCAAGAACATGGATTTGCATTAAAAGATTCTACCTAAAACTTTCAAATATTAAAGTACGCTGTCTATAAAATTTAACAATAATCTACTCTTTACATCAGTAAATTCTTTAAGAATTCTTTGTAATTACATAATTTTGTTATTACTGACACTGACACTGATATTTGACAACTTGTGCTATGTGAGTTAGCTGACTATAAGAAATACACAGTTTTTTTCCGGTCTTCCTTTTTTCTTTTCCTTTCCCTTTTGTTTTTCCTCTCTTTCCCTCATGCAAATCCATCTCTTCTATATTTGTTCCTACACTATCCCTCATATTCTTTCCTGATATGATATAAATACAATCTTTATGATTGATAATGTATTTATTAATTTCTTATTACTACTTTTTCTTATTACATTTTACATAACTCTTATCCTTGCCACGCCGTTCCCATTTCACTGTGGTGTCAAGTGTATAGTAACTACTTAAGAGTTTCGTGTAGAAACTTATTTAAGAAATTACAAATTTTGCCTGTGACATCATAATATATGTTAGCTTTATTAATGTTTGTGGTTCAAAACAAAAATCTTTTCCTGACAAACAATGAAAATCACAATTTAGACACTAGACAAAGAAATAATTTATACCGTCCTCAAGCAAACGTAACCATTTGCCAAAAAGGAGCTTATTATTCAGGGATAAATTTTTTTAATAATTTACCCTTATAGATTAAGAATGCTGCTGGTAACCAACAAAAAATTTTAAATTGCTCTGAAAAAATTTTTACACACTTAGTCATTTTACACAATTGAAGAGTACCTTAGTCAATCGTGAATTAAGAACTGTATCACAAGATTATATTATAGTGGTATTTTGATTTAAGTGCATTACGTGCATTATGTAAGTACTCTTAAATTTCTATAAGTTCTGTCTAGTTACATTATGTAAGTATTCCATTGACTATATTCTGAACTGATCACACTTCCTTGTATAAACTTGATTTGTTACTTATGCATCATAATCACAAATCACTATCACATGTATCTTACTGTCAAGACTCATTTTGTGCTATGCCTATTGTTATCTAATGACAAGTTCTATATCCACTCTGATCAATCTCTGGAATACTAAATAAATGAAATGAAATGAAAAAATAACATTGATAATACCCAGCACATAGTCTTAAGTCTTCACACAGCAACGGTGCATTGAAAAATACAAAGTAATTAAAACAAACTGAAACAGAGCAAAAGATTTTGGTTTCCCAAATCACAACTTAAGATGATAATTTCATATGCAGCCACGTTACAAATAGCTCCAAAAATTTTGGTACAACATATCAGTGTACCAGTTTTCCTTGTAAAGTAGTCTCATTTTTGATAACTGGTATCTCCGGAGTCATTTATCGGAGAAAATAAAGTTATGCATTAATAAAAATAATTTCTAGTATTAAATTACAGTGTCATTGCTATTTCTTAAACCAGCAATGGACAAACCCTTAAAACACTTGAAGGAACAAGGGCAACACAGTGTGGTTATGGTAAAGTTGAACATACAAGCCATGAAGGCATATGGGAGAGTGGAGGTATAGCTCCATCCATTGTACTTGGTAGTAGAAAGGAGTAAGTGGCCAGCTTCATGCCTCAACACTTTACCCCCAGGAGAAATGATCCCAGTATCAATTCAAAAGGGGGCTGTGTGGGCCCCAGGGCCAATCTGGAACATTTGAATAAGGGACAAATCTCTTGTGTCTGGCTGTAATTGAACCATGATTCCTTGGATGTCCAGTCCTTGGCCTAGTCACTATAATGACTAAGCTATCACTGCTCCAAACTATGTGGTTATTTAACTAAAATGTTTCAATGCTGTCTGCACCTACAAAATAGAATACTCACCCTGGTTTTACAATGTCTTCTGGAACATTTATACAGTTTCCTATAGTCATATGAGACTCTGCATAGGAGGTAGCAGGCCGTGAGTCAAGAATTAAGATGTTGGTTTTATTTTCTTGCAAGAGAGAATATAGCCATCTGCTTGATATACTAATATCATCTGTACCTAATGAAAAAACAACCCTGGTTAGATAGACACACAGTACAAACATAAGACTCGGGTAAAAATCATCACACTGAGAAATAAACATAACATCAAAAGAATGTGAAAGATAAACATATATGCACAATATACAGTTTAGCAACTGCAGGATAGAAGAGGACTCCTTCCAGCATGCTCTTCAGACCTTTCTTCTTCTTTATGCTATTACTTCTTTACTATTAAACTGTACACAGTGCTCAGCATGGTACCTACAAGGCCACAAACAGCAAAGTATTTAGATGTATCATCAGCATCTCTTAGAACTTCATCCCCTACATGTAATTTCACATAATATGGAGCACCTGTGAAGGCATGCACACAGTATAGACCAAGTACATTCTACAGACTTGCAAGTTCTACATGGTTCAAATGGGAATAACAATACAGACTGCACATACAGGAGACCAACTTTCCCCATTAGCAATATGGGTCTTCATTATTAAACTGATATAATGTACAACTAAACATCAAAATTTGAGAAGTGTACAACAAATCATTCTGCGTTTTTGTAAGTTACAGTCTTCTGCAAAATATTTAATGTTTTTCAAATGCTCTCAATGCACATTTCACTATTTATCTGCAGATTTTCCTCACAGTCCCAGATGAGTGAAATAAATACTGTACTGATATAGTCATGTGAATACATGAAGGTTTTACTGAACCGGACTCACTCATTCCATGGACAAGAATCCTTTGTAAGAAGCTGATCAATAAATTACCAGCCTTCTACAGAACCAAAAAGTGCATTAATGTGTTCATACGAGTGTGTCCCTGCACCCTATTCTATACTACTGTTGGTAAATAAAAATTTTCACGAATGAGAATGGTTTCCTTACACAAATATTAATTCAACAAAATATTCTATGACATGATGTGAAAAATAATTTTTTTACCCTCATGTCTGCTGGTGATCTATGCAGACCACACTACAAGTACTAATCAGCACAAAGCTTCAGGCCAATTAGTGAGACTGCACATAAATGTTCACCAACCATTTACTGTAATACAAATGATCACAAAGAATAACTAATTGAAAATGTGGGTGTTCACTGTTAGGAGCAACCAGTTCACCATTGCAATTATTGTTGAGCTGGAATTTAAAAATAAAAGCAAAATCATACATAAACTAAAAATAATTATTATGGAAATACAAGGCATCACAACACTTCAGGCACCATAAATGAAAATTGTTGCACTCTGTTTTCTGATGACACAAATGTTACATCACCTGGTGTTCCATTGACTAGACTGGTGTCTTCACTTGGCCTTTCCAACTTAACTTGCTTCCTCTTCAGCTCTTCCATTGCCTCTCTTTCTTCTTGAGCTAACTGTTCAGCTTCAATTTTCTCTTGTTCATTCATTAACCTATATCTGTCAGTCAGGCCAAAATTTATCAGAATTAATAAACCTGATATTTTCACAACACTAAAAAACATATAACTAATAGAAAGATCAGGAACCAGTAAGCTTCAAAATCCAATGCAAATTAAATGCAAAAAAATGTGCATCTTAATTTAATTGTACATTATTATACAGCACAGAATTTGTCACAAGAAATGGCAACCATATACAATTAGGGTTTCTAACAATCACAGTGACAGGTGTGTAGTTTGAGTAAGCAAGGTGAGTAGAAGCTTTGGCTTAAGTCACTTTATTGTCTGTTGCCATGCAGGCAACACCTGATCATCTAAATTTTCTGCCACTAAAATGAAATCTGCAAGCCCATCATCCATGAGCATTTGTCAGTATCATGAAACCTCAAGGCCTAACCTTGGTGAAACAAATGACTTTGTCATAATTAGGTTTTCATCAGTAAATTAAAATCTGGAAGCCTCATTCCTTGCACTAAAATGAAGATGCAAAGCTGAATACCCATGGCTTAAAATTTTCTTTCCTAAAACACATTCCTTTTTTTCTTTCATCATCTCTCAAAGCCTTGGGTCAACAGATTAAAGGTTTAATTTGGAGAGGTTCTACTCCATGCATTACAATTTCTTGTTCTTGTCTCAGAATGCCTGTAAGCATACAGAATGTGCCAATTTGTGACTTTCTCACGCATCCTCCATACTGTGGCTTAAAGTTGTATAACAGCATTGGGTTGACAACCCTTATCTAACACACTCTGAAACTTGCAAAATATATATATATATATATAAATAACACAGCAAGCAAAATGCATAAGGTATACATCATATTAGGTTATATTTTTTAATCATACCACTTTGAATAACAAACATCAGTATTCCAGGATGAGAGTAAATAATAGTTAGTAAAATGTCTGGCAAGGCTCTGATGTTCAAGTGTCAGACTAATCTTCCCAAACATAAGACCATAAACTAGCGATTTTGTTGTTATCCCTTTTATATAATAATAATGAAACCAATTCAAAACTGTTCTATTCAAAACTTAGAATGTGTGGAAAGGGTTCAGAGTTCAAAGCCCTAACAGCTGTTTGGACTTCAGACATGCATTCATAAGACTGAAGGGGTTTATAAAATGTTATCCCCACAAGCATGCTTACTCGCAGGTTGGCTGTTTCATAGAAGGATGGTGAAGTATAGATTTGGAAATGTTTACTTGAAAATTACTTGACCATTAATTTCAGGGGACCAGTAATGATTACAATTGGTTTGTTGACCAGTAATCTCATAACTGTAATGAATAACTATGATGGAATCAGTTGCAAGAACATTAGTAATAAACCTATATAAATGCAAGCTGTGTGATTACTATGTACATACAGTCTGTGATGATTAGAAACAACTTGCCAGTACCCACTACACATTCCTTGACAAAACCTCATATAAATGGATGAGAATGCAGATAAAACTTGCATCTCAGAATGAATGAAGTACCTATTCTGAACCAAGTGGAAATGAAATGAATTTATTTTTATGCTCAGTAAATCCACAAGGTTACAAAACACTGGATACAGAAAATGTCAACAAAGTATGTTCTTATAAAATATACAAGAGACAATGAAGGATATTAGTATAAAATATAAATACACAAGAAACAACAGAAGGTTACAAATGAGTATGAATGATAAAGACAGCTACAAAGAAAGACAGATGCATACTTCACACACCAAGTGTTCATAGTTTCAAACTTTATGTGTATTTGAATTAAATTCAGTGGTGTTTGAACGAGTAAACAGTATATTTGTATCGTCAGCAAACAAAACAGCAGCAGACTTATTATTTATAAACTGAGATAAATCATTCAGGCATAGAAGAAATAGCAGCAGATAAAGGATGAAACCTTGTGGGGCCCCATGTTTAATTAATGCCAAGTTAGACAGGGTGCTATAATGGTGTGTCTTATTATATATTAATGTTCTTCGATATCTGCTTTTAAGGTAAGAATGAGAGAGTTATTTACCTTCACCAGTTATTCCATAAGTTTCCAGTTTCAAGAGCAATATGTCATGATTTACAAAATCGAAGGCCTTTTCAAGGTCACAAAAATACCTCCAACCATTAATTTATTCTTCAAGGAAGTTAAGATTTCATTCAGTAGTTTATAAGTGGCATTTTCCAATGTTAATCTCATCCAAAATCCATACTGTTCCCTGCTTAAAATGTTACTATTACATAAATATTCTAATAACCTTCTTTGCATTACCTTTCCAAAAATTTTGGAAAATAAAGTTAGGAGAGATATTGATCTATAGTTACATATGCCTTTTTTATTTCCTTTTTTTAAGGGCTTTATTATAGAAAATTTTAATCTATTGGGCAAAATATCCCTAATAAGAACTTTCTTACGTATTTCATTGAGGGGTGAAGGTATGGACAGCTTATTTTTCATAACTTGGTGGAAATTTTGACATAGCCAAGTGAATCCTTTGACTTAAGCGACTGAATTATTTAAAATGAAACTGAAACAATCAAAACTGAAATAAGGTTCATAAAACTGAACAAAAATTAACGTTATCAAAATATAACTGCCATACATTCAATAAGAAAAGTGATCTAAATAGTACAAATGCCATTATGCATGAAACATTCACCTCTGTTGTAAACTGAGTGCAAGTTTCTCTGCCGTATCCAGTGCAAGTTTTATCTTCTGTGGACCAAGATATTGATTGAAAAAGGCCTTTTCCTTTTTATACTCTTCTAACCCCTGAACCATAGTCACTATTGTAAGGTATTTCATATAGTTAACATAACTCAACTCCTCGTCACCAGTAGACATCTGTTTTGTTGCTTCACCAAACAACTTGTCGGCTGAGGTACACAATCTGTAACGAAAACAGGTAAAAACAAGTAACATGACGGAACAAAATATTTCTTTTCACAATGTACGAGCGCATTATTTCGGACCATGGGGTTTACTTACGTTTTAGCTTTGCGCCCTTTAATGGACTCACCAATATTGTAATGCCGTTTCAAATCTTCAACTGATTTGCCCATATATAAAGATTTCATTTTTGTTTCTGGCATTTTGAAATGCGTTACACTTAACAATTCAATAATGTTTCTCTTCAGGAATCAAGCTGTCATTCCTTCTAAAATCAGATATGACTTGCTACAGTGACATGTATAAAATAATACAAGGAATATTGTCTTTACTACGCCATATTTTGGTAACAGCAAATTACGAATATAAAATCAAAACCATTACTAGCACACACCACCTTACTATCATCTCTACTACATCAGCTGCTACATTTTTGACAGCTATATCTGTGCGAATATGTAATCTGTGGTAAACCTGGTCACTTACATAACACAGTTTGTAAGTTTCTCAACGACTTAGATATCACGGATTGGTATTCTCACGTACGCGCCTCATGCTGCCATCTATAAGCAGCAGCGCATAGGCTTCTTTCACACATCCCGGTTTTCCACCAGTCAACAGGTTACGGACCTGCTTTAGCACAATTTTGAAGTTTTAAATCTAATCTCTTTCTCGCCGATTGGTCAACGACTACCAACGCTGACCAAATAACCGTGCATATAAAGTGAATCGTAATATAATTATTGCTATGTCTTTTTTGTACTGTCGTCATAAACCCAGACGTTGGAGGTTTAATTGGGTTGACCCAATAATTAAAAAAGCGGGAAAAGGTCAGTGCACTTTACATATTACTGTGAAGATTTTCTATTCTACTGTTCTGGACTAGGAGGTGACACAATGTCAATAATTATGTATGAACTCAAAATCATTCATTTACAACTGACGACAGTAGTGTGAAGAAAATTTTTCATTCCTGTGTGAAACTAATTTGTCCAGCGAGAGACGAACACTGCCGATCGGTCCGAAACCAGGTCGAGTGAAAGAAGCGTTACGGCGGAAAGGCAGCCTTAGCAGTAGGTGAGTAGCAAGAGTACGCTTTATTTCTTGCACCTAAAATTCAAGACGACCAACCATAGAACCAACAAATTAATGAAGAAAGTTTAGAGCTATTATAAATACAATGAATGATCAAATTTGTACATTATCGAACTCAATGAAAAGCACTAAATTATGCAGCTGTGAAAATTTCACTGAGGCTTTCTGCACTGCGTAGTGGTTAAATGCTCCGAATTATCACTTCAGCATCCATTTGAACAAACTGCCACACTAATAATGGCAGCAGCATTGTTTCCACGAAACATCGGGATATTTAACAACTGCATGGTGTCAAAATCTTACAGAGGACCATCATGTGGTAGACAAAAGAAGTGAAAACCGAACCCCACGCTCTTGGCAGGGGTTTCAGTGATATACAGTACAGGCAGTTCCTTTCTAAATGAAGAAAAGACGCCAGACTTGGGCTAAAAGTCGGCTGTACACAAAGTGTACATGTAAAATGCAGAACTGTTCTGATGCAATAATACTCATGGTGTGAAAAGTGCAGGGATGAACACTAATGCTGGATAATATAATGCAATGTGAAAATCTTAGTGTACACTTTTCTAGCTTTAAAATAATTTGGAAATCTTGTTGTCTACTAGTTGCGCCAGCAGAGCAGTTGGAGAGCACAGTGTCCTTAAAAAAGGAAGCAAAGTACAGTACATGCTCTGCTAGCATGAATCAAATTTAGTGGTTATAACGTAAAGGAGACTTGCAACGCAGTTCTGCAGGAAACCACCAAAGAAAGCGTTCAATTAGACCTGCTGTAAATTGTTCAATAAACCTGATTTTATTGGTAAAGGGAAGTGCACAGGTTAATGACGAGTCACTGAAGGTTACGTGAATGAAGTTTCAGCGGCTTCATGCGGTAGTCGAAGGCAATACACAAGGCAGCTACCCGACGATTAAGCATATCAGTCCATGGTCCGGAGTACAAAATTCGCAAATCGTTTTCATTATGCCGGTTTTCTTGAAGGATCTGTATACTTGGAGAATACTTACTGGCTGTGATCTCACAACCTTGAAGGTGGATGCAGCACACGTCTCCAAAATGCTGGTACATTTTTACCAGACTACACGGCGTTATACTTCGGAAAGACTATATTCATATTTATGCTGCGAGAACATAAAATCTCACACCTTTTATAAATGGACATTACACTGCCTCGCCTGTGTATGAAGTATTAATAATAATTGTAACTTATTGATATTTTTGTCATACGATTACCATCCCTAGTGTTACTATTATCATGATGAAAATTATTATACAGTACATTCGATATGTACCTAGCACTTCGCGTCATTCAGTTCTTACCTGTTGATAAATCAACCGTGATGGTTTCCTAACCACCACGGATCTCAGGTTTCCCCACAGTGCCCACCATGGATCACACATAAACATACTGTAGTTGCATAAACATTTTTGAAGACCAACATACACACTTGACTGTATGAACAACAGTTTATGGTATAGTAACCACCAAACTTGACATTCAAACCCTCAACCGCATTTATTGGTATTTTTAAAAATTTAAATATTTGCCCAGTGCTGGGATCATGGAACATATGAACCCGATAACAAAGTTAATTCATGTATGACCCAACTCACACACACCACTCTTGTGGCAATGTTAAATTCTTGTGTAGGTAATCTACAAAAGTACAGCTACTATGCCCTTGGTATCATAAACGTTAACACAGCCCAATACTCTTCCTGTAATTAATTACACAGTTATAACATTCTTGCAGATGTTAAAACAACTATATGTATATGCTACATACTTTTTGACTATGTTTCGGCCCTCAGTGTTGGCAACCTTCTGGTCTGTAACTAATAACATGCACTCAATTTATTTACAACATAAAATCCATGTTTACATTTTGTGTTACCCAAGGCACTTTTTCCCCAACTCTCTTTATGCAGCAATATTCTACAGAGATGTGGTATGAAAATTAAAAGTGTGTTCATTTACTGTTATTAGGAATGATCTAACCTTAACTTCACTGACCTTACCCATCACCTGATGTATTAAAGTTATTATAATTAATGTAACACTAGATTTTGGGGATAGAACTGGCCCAGCTTCAGGCTTACTTCTACATAATATTCTTACTACATTACTAATTTACATTTTTGTTTAATGCAATTTACAGTGAAATCAGTGCACACAAGTTCTAAAGACAGTCTAAAACTACCATAAATCACACTAAACATTTGATGCACAGTATTCACAAGAAAATGGAAGTACTCCTGAATGTTTACATCTTCTGAGCTGAAGAGGCTGCACAGGTACACTGTCATCATCTCTTCATATAGAAAGACTTGTGTACTTCCTTATCTTTTTGATTTATGGCCTGTTCTACACAGCTGCAAACATTATAATGCAGAAGCCGTAATCCAGTTTTCTGTTTTACATTTCCTGTGACTGGATTCAACTCCATCCACCCAAGGTTTTGCCAAGTTTTTAACAGCTTTAGGCAACTGCCAGGTGGATATCTTGTACCCTTCCACACAATAAATGCTTGACACAGCCAATACTGGATTCTATAAATTCAATTCAAGCTCATGTCTCCAAACTCACAACTGTTGACAATTGCTTGTACTTAACTGCTGATGCATTCACTGATTCATATTTGCCTTTACACTTACCAGTTTCTTCTGTGGAAGGAGTTCTCTATTTTACACAAATAAAATGAAACATTTTGTTATTCATAATTTTAACTTCCTTCCAGCTATCAATAAAGCCAATAAATCCATACTTTTTCTGGAACAGGCTAATGAAGAGAAACATTTTTCTTTCATACCTTTCCTCTAAACAGCCTGTTCGCAGGTGTACATATAACACGTATCAGAACAAACTGATTATTGTTACCACAATGTGAACCATCAGACAGACACATGTAGGTTGAACCAATAAATATAGAAATATCACAACTTAAAACAACTATAAAGGCAACATACAACACAATTTATGTTAACAATTCTTAACAGAATCACAGTATTATTCTGTCTTTATTCCTCCTAGGCTACAATTCAAACTTAGTAAGCTCAAGTATGCTCATCTCACAGCCAAATATTATTTCAATGTTTACAAAAAGAAAGCTTATAAATTTCATTTTAATTATGATTTGCTTTCTTGTAAAATACACACAAGTGTTCCTACATAATTATTTGAATGACAAAAGGCCATGCAACATTAGAAAGCTAATTTGTTACATGTTTGTTTAAAGTAGATCGATTTATAAAATACAGTCTCAGTACAATTTTAAAATGTGAGATTCCATTTTTAAATTTTTAACTTCAATAACAAATATTCACAAAACAAAGCAGTACACTCTATTTACATTAAAATATCTCAGTTCATCATTAGAGAAGATGACATACAAAAACCTGAAGGCTAATTACATGTAACATCGCGTAACACAGTTATATTAATATAATTGTGTGTGTTTGTAACAACACTAAATTTCATTTACAATCAATTCTCCTTGTAAATCAGAAAGTACTAAAGAAGAGGAGGGGGGAAGGACAGCGAAACATGCTGTATCTAAAAGTACCTTATACACCATTCTCACAGGTTCATTCTTGCTTTCATTTAACATAAAACTATCAACCGCAACAACACAGATTACAGCTGTACTGCAAAACAATTTTTAAAATTGAGGATAATAATCATAGCACACATTTATGTACAGGATGCTGCATTTATGGAACGATACTGTTTGTATGTAATCCTGTATGTCAGTAACTCTAATAATCCTTGCACACAATGGACAAGAGTGCTGTCCACTGCATTATCTAATATATCCTGTACTGGGTCTTTTCTGGAGGTATACTGGCTGGGGCATGGCATTGACAACCCACCCCATCTAGTGCAAAGGTTAAAGAAAGTGTAGCACTGTACCCCTACTCCCTCTCTGTGCCTTTATTCCTGTAACTCAGTATACGAATGTTTCACTCAACATCTACACTCATTTCACACTGCAATTTCTGTACAGAGTGAACTACAACTATATGACAGTTCAATAGGAAATATGTTCTAAGTAAAGCCATATACTGCAACACTGCTACTTCCAGTCCCCAGAGCAGTGGGTAAAATGAAGTATGGGGTACCACAAACACACTTCCATTCACAAGCAATTCAATTTTTAGCTCCTAATTCAAATTAAATAATTTCACACAGTTTGTGTATTACAGAATCCATATTACTGTCTTCTGGAATATAACACCACAGTCTGGTAAAAACTTACCGTTTCAGAAGACCCTGCCTTTTCCATCTGCATAGTAAGAAAATAGCCCACATGTGAAAGAACATGAAGAATATGGGCAAGGAAAGCCAGAACCAGGGGTAGTGTGTGAGCCAGTATAAGATGGTGGTTCTAAAAAGGGCATTGGGGGTGTTGGCGCAGGCACAGCATGAGTAGGAATTGGGATGCAGGGGTGGGGGAGGAAAAATAAAGCAGTGACACAAAGACTTTTAGGTGGAGCGAAGAGGTGTTCAGGAATGAACAAGAAACAAAGAAATAGAAAAACACACTACACATTCTTCCACAGACAGCTGCTTGTTCTACCCCTAAGATGGAGCCAGCATGTTCCTCCAAAAGTTGGTACAGTTCTGTCACAATACCTAGCATCACATCCCAGAACATAACAGTTTTAAATGTCACTGCTGGCAAGAACTTCAAATCTCACATTAAAGAATGTAGTTCAAAGAAATGAGATCTCAAGAGGGGAACTTTAAACACTGAAAATGAATGAAAAAGGAAAACCCATCATTTTTATGGCTAATGTCAACATAAAAAAAATGCAACAAATAACTGTAAAACACCCCTCTCTCCCATCCATATCAAAAAACAAAGACTGTTCAATTGTCAACAGTACCACACCACATCAACGATGTGATGAGTATAATAAATACACTTGGCAGTGTCTTATGTCAGTTAAAATTGTACAGTAGTGAAGGTTACATTCACTCTATGGGCCGATGGCCATCAATTGGCATTGTATGGAGCACCTCATCCAGTAATTGCAAAGCACGATGTAAGTGTACCTACAAACAGAAAGAGATACACATTTTAAAATAGTAGGTTTAATATAACATACCTCTACAACCATTTTCGTAGATGTTTACCCAACACTGTTTAACCGTTTGGTGCCTAAATTATTTTTTTAAATTTTAGCACACACTGTGTATAAAATGTGAATAAAACAGGAACCAAATACATTAGCATTACAGAACAAACTGCATTTTGAAGAGGAAAAGACAGAGAGTATATACCATGTTTAAAATATTCAGTACCTGTATTTGTTGAATAAATATATAAAATGCAACGTTTAGAGGTGAGCGGTGCAGTATGACCACTAAAGGGGGTCGTTAGGTGTCAAAGGTTTAATTAAACATAAAGAATATACACCGCCCCCCCCCCCCCCCCACACACCCACAAAAAAAATTTTTTCATTTTTTTTTTTACTGGAATTAAAAATTATTTTATATTGGGGTTTAATGCATGACTAACATTTGGTGAACAGGTTAAAGTGTGGCCGAA
>Ga0123355_10009038_pt1 | contig 15104 bp, 13 predicted proteins | sample TergutEmb28metaG_3_FD_89872 | JGI IMG/M metagenome (GOLD analysis project Ga0123355, IMG submission 89872) | Embiratermes neotenicus P1 segment gut microbial communities from Petit-Saut dam, French Guiana - Emb289 P1 | ecosystem: Host-associated > Arthropoda: Insects > Digestive system > Gut ...
AAAACGACAATTTTTCTATCGACGATAATGATATATTGGGAGTAACCGAGGCGATACTTGCCAGAACACAAGGGAATTACGCAACCATCGAAGATATTGCCGCTGATATTAATGAAAAATTTAAAGGCGATACCATCGGGCTGGTTTTTCCTATCACGAGCAGAAATAGATTTTCCATGATTCTGAAAGGAATCACTTTGACGAACAAGAAGGTTATAATTCAACTTAGTTATCCGTCTGACGAGGTTGGAAATCCTTTGATTTCTGCCGAGCAGTTGCACGCCGCCGACGTTAATCCGTGGAGCGACGTTTTCACGACGGAAGAGTTCACCAAAGTTTTCGGCGAGCGCAAACATCCGTTCACCGATATGGATTATATTAATTTTTACGAAAAAATGGGCAATGTAACTATCGTTTTGGCGAACAATCCTGTCGAGATACTAAAACATACGAAAGACGTTTTGGTGTGCGACATTCACACAAGGAATTTGACCAAAGATTTGCTTAAAAAATCAGGAGCCGAAACTTTATTCTCACTTGACGAAATATTAACGCACAGCTGTAACGGAAGCGGGTACAACGCCGAATACGGATTGCTCGGTTCAAATATTGCGAACGAGACGCAAGTAAAATTATTTCCGCGAGATTGTTTCGAGTTTGTGGAAGAAGTTCAATCATTGATTCGCCAAAAAACCGGCAAAACGGTGGAAGTTTTAGTATACGGCGATGGTGGATTTAAAGATCCTGTCGGATTTATATGGGAGCTTGCCGACCCTGTTATCGCGCCTGGGTTTACCGACGGACTGTCGGGTTTGCCGGAAGAGACAAAGATCAAATACTTGGCGGATAGCAGGTTCGCAAACCTTTCGGGCGCCGAGCTTGACGCGGCGATAAAAGATCATTTGCAGAACAAAAATTCTGCTGATTTTGAATCAGAAGGCACAACGCCAAGAAGGATTGTGGACTTGGTAGGCAGTTTATGCGACCTAACGTCCGGAAGCGGCTCGAAAGGTACGCCGTTTATATTTATCAAGGGATATTTTGACCATTTGGGCGTGGAATAGACAGTTACAATGCACAATTAACAATTGACAATGAATGAGAGAATTTTGCAAAGCAAAATTCCAATTTGAATAGGAGGCTATTTTATGCCGGCGAAAAAGAAAGTTGAAAAGAAAGAAAACGAGGTTTTTACTTATAAAGGTAAGCCATTGCTTAGATGTGAAAACGTGCTTTACTACGGAAATCCCGAGGATAAATATATCGCCCGGTTTACGGTTGAAAGTAGCGATGATGTAATGGGGTTGCCGGTTGCGAGCCGTGTTACCATTGATTTGATGACAAACGAGGGTGAAGAGCGGTCGAAAATTATCAAGCAAGCGGAGCGGGACGGACTTTACAAAGCGCTTGATATAGGCTGTTTTTGGTTGGAAGATGCGCTTGAACATTTTTAAGCCGTGCCGGTCAACAATGCAAACACTATAATAAAAAAGAGCCAAAGGCTCTTTTTTTATGCGAAAATGCTTGCATTTTATTGGAATTCGTGGTAGAATGAATGACGCAATGCGTAATTTTGCGAGAAAAGTCAAGAAAGATGTTCAATTTGGAGGGACAATATATATATGTTAGAGAAAAAATGGTGTATTCAGGAATTTGACAAACCGAGAGTGGTTGAAATCGCGAATGAATTTAAAATTTCGCCTCTTACGGCGGTTGTTATGTATAATCGGGGGATTCGTGAAGACGCCGATGTGGAAAAATTTTTGTCGAAAGATTTTAACAATTTGTATGACCCGTTTTTGCTGAAGGATATGAAAAAAGCGGTTGATCGCATTAAGCTTGCGGTGAAGAATAAAGAGAAAGTTACCATTTACGGTGATTATGATGTTGACGGAATAACCAGCATCGTTATTTTGCATAAGCATTTGACGTCTATGGGGCTTGAGGTTGGATATTACATACCCGATCGAATGGAAGAGGGCTATGGAATCAACAAGGATGCACTTAATAAGATTAAAGCTGACGGAACGACACTTATGATTACCGTTGATACAGGCATTACCGCGTGCGATGAAACGGAATATGCCCGCGAACTTGGGATTGACCTAATAATTACCGATCATCACGAATGTAAAGAGCAAACGCCGAACGCGGTTGCTACCATTGACCCGAAGCAGAAAGATTGTAGCTATCCGTTTAAGAATCTTGCGGGCGTTGGCGTGGTTTTCAAGCTGATTCAAGCTTTGGAAGACACGACCGAGCTTCCGGTTTTGATTGAGAAATATTCGGATTTGCTTTGTTTGGGGACGGTTGCGGACATTTCTCCTCTTGTTGACGAGAATAGAGTTATCGTAACCGAAGGGTTGTCTCGCTTTAAGGAAAGCAAAAACTTAGGATTGCGAACTCTTGTGGAAATGTGCGCGAATAATGTTAAAAACATTACTACTACTACTATAGGATACTTAATCGCGCCGCGCATTAACGCGTCGGGCCGGCTTGGGTGCGCTTCACGAAGCGTGGAATTATTCCTGACCGAAGATGAAGCCGAGGCGCAACGGCTTGCGAAGCTTATTTGCGAGGAGAATCAAAGGCGCCAGGAAACCGAGCAAAAAATGTTCGCCGAGGCGCTTGAATATATCGAAAATCATCCGGAAATATTAAATGACAAAGTTTTGGTTATTGCGCACGAAGACTGGCACCACGGGATTGTGGGAATTGTTTCGTCGAAGATTACCGAGAAGTTTTATAAACCGTCGATTTTGTTCGCGGTGGACGGAAAGACTGCGAAAGGTTCGGGGCGTGGAATTATTGGGTTTAACCTTTTCGAGGCGCTTGAAAATAGTTCCGATTTGCTTGACAATCACGGCGGGCACGAGCTTGCGGCGGGGCTTTCGATTCAAACCGAAAATATCGAAAAATTCCGTAAGAAAATCAATGAATACGCGAAAGACAATATCATCGAAGATATGAAACCGATTATCAATATCGACGCGATTGTTAGGGTTCCGTTTGTTACTATGGAGATGTATCACGAGCTGAATAGGCTTCAGCCGTATGGTGCCGGGAATAGCGCGCCGATATTCGCGATTAACGGAATTAAGATTCATAGAATCAGTCAAACCGGTGAAAAACGACATATCCGAGCGACATTGCTTAAAGAGAAGAAGTATTTCGACACCGTCGGATTCGGTATGGGCGATTGTATTAACGAATTCTCTGAAGGAGATTTGGTTGACGTTGTGTTTGGGATAGATATTAACGATTACCGCGGAATGGTGAATTTGCAGTTGGTTTTGAGGGATATACGGAAGGCGCAGGGTTAGGGCTTTGCCCTAAGACCGTTTTGCGGCGATAGCCGCATAGGTTTGTGCCTACGGCGCTGTTTTTAGGGCTTTGCCCTAAAAACCCATTTTGCCGCTGAGGCGGCGGACTTTAAAACCATTTTAGGGTATGCCCTAGGGCATTAAGACCGTCAAGGGTATTATCGAATACCCTCGACACACCCCGAAAAACTTTTTAGAAAAAGTTTTATCAAAAACATGCGGCGCAAACGCGCTATGGCGCTATTAAAAGCGCGCCGCTATATGAGGACTGCGAACATAACTCCTCTCAGTTAAGTGTCTACGGCGGCAAAAGCCGCATGCTTGAATGGAAGCGGGGTTATATCTTGCTAGTCTTTCCGCGAATGCGGTTCGCTAACCCAGTTTTTCTGTCGCCGCTTGCGGCACAAATCGCGGTTTGTGCGTTTGTGATCGCCAGGCGACCGGGATTATTAAGGGCAGAGCCCTTAATGCCCGTCCGGCAGGACACACGCCTTCGGGACGGACCCGAACAAAGCCCGCGCCCGTGGCGCGAAAAACCTTGCCGCCGTAGCGGCATAACGTCCCGCCCCGGTGGGCGTAAATCTTACAGAGTTAGGATGTTCCTTATGGACAAAAAACTCAAAAACCTAATTAAAAAAATACAAAAATACAGCCCTTTCGCCAACATTGCGTTGGTGGAGAGGGCTTATAACTATGCGCAAACAAAGCATGAGGGACAAACTCGCGTGTCCGGCGAGCCGTTTGTAACTCATCCTATTGAAGTTGCGAACATTCTTGCGGAGATGGAGCTTGATATCGACTCAATCGTTGCCGCGCTTTTGCACGACACGGTGGAGGATACCGACAGCACGCATGCAGAGATTAAGGAAAATTTCGGCGAGCATGTTGCTATGTTAGTTGAAGGTGTAACGAAGCTTGACAAAATCCCGTACAGCACGAAAGAAGACGAGCAGGTTGAAAACCTTCGTAAGATGTTTTTCGCGATGGCGAAAGATATTCGCGTGATTTTGATTAAACTTGCCGATCGGATTCATAATATGCGAACGCTTAAATCGCTACCCGAGTATAAGCAGAGGGAAAAAGCGCGGGAAACTTTGGAAATTTATGCGCCAATCGCGCACAGGCTTGGTATGTCGAAGGTTAAATGGGAACTTGAGGATTTGTCGCTGAGATATATCGACCCGATTGGGTATTATGAAATTGTAGATAAAATTTCGCAGAAACGCGCCGAGCGGGAAGCGTTTATCAATAAAATCATGCAAATTTTCCGTGACAAGTTGGATGCCGAGGGAATTAAAGCGTATGTCGAAGGGCGTCCGAAGCATTTTTACAGCATATATCGCAAAATGTTCGCGCAAAACAGCGGAATTGAAGAAATTTACGACCTTTTCGCGGTGCGGATTATCGTGGATACGGTTAGCGATTGTTATGCCGTTTTGGGGATGGTGCATGAGCTTTACAAGCCTATTCCCGGGCGGTTTAAGGACTATATCGCCATGCCGAAACCGAATATGTATCAGTCGCTACACTCGACTCTTATCGGTTCGGACGGCGTTCCGTTTGAGATTCAAATTCGAACGTGGGATATGCATGAAACGGCGGAGAAAGGGATTGCCGCGCACTGGAAATACAAAGAGGGCAAATCCGGCAAGGATGATCTTGACGAGAAACTTGAATGGGTGCGTCAATTGCTTGAAATTCAGCAGGATATGACAAATTCCGAGGTTATGCAGACCTTGAAGATTGATTTGTTCAGCGACGATGTGTTTGTGTTTACGCCGAAAGGCGATGTTCGGAATTTGCCCGCCGGCTCGACCATTATCGACTTTGCGTACGCGATTCACAGTGAAGTCGGAAACAAAATGATGGGCGGGAAAGTGAACGGCAAGATCGCTACGCTTGATTATATTATCCAAAACGGTGATATTGTTGAGATTATCACGTCGGGACATGTTCACGGCCCGTCGCGCGACTGGCTTAAAATTTGTAAAACTTCGCAGGCGCGGAACAAGATAAATCAGTGGTTTAAGAAAGAAAACCGCGCGGAAAATATCGAAAAGGGTAAAGACTTGCTTGAAAAAGACTTCAAAAAAGCGGGTGTGCCGCTTTCTTTCCTAAACTCGGGCGACGTTTTGAACGCGTTTTTGAAAAAGTATAGCTTTAATTCGGTGAAAGATTTCTATTCGTCGTTAGGCTACGGCGGCGCGAACGCGCACAGGCTTGTGACGCGTTTGAAAGACGAGTATAAGAAAACTATTCCGGTGACCGAAGTGAAAGCGCCGATTGAGCTTATCACCCGCAAAACCAACCGCCCCAATACAAGCGGCGTTATTGTAAGCGGGATTGATAATTGCCTGATTCGCTTCAGTCATTGCTGTAACCCGGTTCCGGGGGACGATATTGTTGGTTATGTTACTCGCGGGCGTGGCGTGGCGGTTCACCGCACCGATTGTATCAATATTCTTAACACAAGTCCCGATTCGGAGGAACTGAACCGCTTTATCCCGGTTGGTTGGTCCGATAGGGCGGAGATTCGCTATCAATCGCTGTTAACAATCACCGCGACTGACAGGGAAGCGTTGTTGGCGGATGTGACGCTGGCGATTAAGGATTTATACTTGCCTGTGCGTGGGTTGAATGCACGAACGGCGAAGCAAGGTTTGGCGATTTTGGATGTTACGTTGGAGATTAAAAGCGTCGATCAGTTGACTGAGGCGATTAAGAAGCTGCAGGCTATTGACGGAGTTATCTCGGTTGTGCGGCGGCGGCAGTAGGTTTTGCCGCCAACGGCGGCGAGGTTTTTTGCTACAGTAAAGTGGAGCGCCGCGAGTGGGGTGGGGTATTTTAAAAATTTTTGTCGCTTCGCTCCAAAAATTTTTCAAGGGCTGACGAAAGTTAGTCGATCGGCAAATAGCCTCCCTTCTCTATTCGCATATATATGGTCGATAGCGGCGCTCGTACGAGAGCGACCCGCGGCGAGTCGGGAAACCGTCCAAGAACACGAGTTGTTTTTTAACGAAGTGTGATTGGGTACGGTTGACGGCTCTGCCGCAGAATGATTGGCTGAAGGGTGTCAATACACCTTTGTCGTTCTGCCCTAACAACGGCAAAAGGCTACAAAACCCTGCTTTGCAAAAGTCCGCGTCCGCAGGCGCAAAATGCAACGTCTTACTTAGGCAAAACGAGGTAATATATGAAAATTTACATCACAAATAATACCGCCGTACCGGTCTCGCGAGAAATTCGTGGGGTTATTAAGTCTACAATTAATGCGGTGGTTATAGAACTTGCGCCGGGAAAATCGTTCGAGGTTAGCGTTGTAATTGTTAACAATAACGAAATTCGCGAGCTTAATTTGTTGCATCGTAATATGGATAAGCCCACTGATGTTTTATCTTTTCCGATGATTGAAGATTTTGACGATGAAGATGAAAATATTCTTGGAGACATTGTAATCTCAATGGATCAAGCGAAAATTCAGGCGGAGAATTATGGACACTTGCTTGAGCGGGAGATTGGATTTTTGACGGTTCATTCTATGCTGCATTTATTCGGATACGACCATGAAACACCGCAAGATGAGGCGGAGATGTTTGAGTTGCAGGAGAAAATCTTAAACCAAATGGGGTTATTAAGATGAGAAGATTCTTTAAAAGCTTTAAGTATGCGTTCGCCGGGATTTGGTATTGCGTTCGCCGAGAGCGGAATTTCCGCATTCATTTGGTTGCAATGACGGCGGTTATTGCGCTTATGGTGATTTTTGACCTTGAAAGATACGAGATTATCGCGCTTATTTTCGCGATTTGCTTTGTTTTATTCGCGGAAATGGTTAATACGGCGGTTGAACGAGCGGTTGACAACACGTCAACCGAATATACTGAAAACGGAAAAATCGCGAAGGATGTTGCGGCGGGCGCGGTGCTTATATCCGCGATTTTTGCGGTGGTTGTCGGAGTTATCGTATTTGGCGAAAGAATATTGGAGGTTTTGAGATGAGCAGGGCATATCTAAAAGCTTTTTTTGGCAGATTTGTGAGCGGATTTTTTGTCATGCAAGGCAAAAATTCGCAGACTGTAATTTGTTTACCGCAAGAATTTTTAACGAAACATGGCGGAAAATCCGCCACAAAGATGTTAAAAGGAGGTTTTTAGATATGTCCTGTTATAGGTCGGGCTTTGTCGCTATTTGTGGGCGGGCGAACGCGGGGAAATCTACGCTTTTAAATAAAATTATAGGCGAGAAAATTTCTATCGTATCGAGTAAGCCGCAAACGACCAGAAACTCTATACTTGGCGTTCATACGACCGACGATTGTCAAATTATTTTTGTGGACACGCCGGGGATTCATAAGCCGCGCAATTCGCTTGGCGCGCGGATGGAAAAGTCTATCAAATCGGCGATTATCGACGTTGCCGCTATGATTTATGTTATGGATTGCACTCTTCGTGATAACGAATGGAACGATGAGGAAGCCGCGCTTAAATCGGTTATCCGTGAGGGGACGCCTGTGATTTTGGCGCTTAACAAGGTTGACAAGGTTGCGAAAGAAAATCTTTTGCCGCTTATCGCGAAAGCGCAGGCATTGCACGAATTTGCGGCGATTATTCCGATTTCGGCGCAGAAGGGCGATAATATTGCGCAGTTGCTTGCTGAAATCGAAAAATATATTGGCGAGGGTCCGAAGTATTTCCCCGACGATATTATCACCGACCAGCCGGAGCGGCAGATTGTTCGCGAAATCATACGGGAGAAGGCGTTGCGGCTTTTAAATAAGGAAATTCCGCACGGGATTGCGGTGGAGATTGAAAAGTGGATTGAATCGGAGGGGCGAACGTCGATTTATGCCGCGATTTATTGTGAAAAAAACAGTCATAAAGGAATTGTTATCGGCAAGGGCGGGGAGAAGTTGAAGCAAATCGGACAAAACGCCCGCGCGGATATTGAAAAATTGCTTGGGCATAAGGTGTATCTGGAGCTTTGGGTGCGGGTTAAAGAAGATTGGCGGAATAGGGAGAGTTTTATTAGTTCCATAATGGATGAGGTTTAGGTTTAAGGCGCGTTGCGGCTTAGACCGTGTGCGGCGACTGCCGTAGGGTGGTCTTGCGCTGACAAGCGCATATGTGCGACTGATGCCGCATAGTTTTTAGGGCTTTGCCCTAAAAACCCTTTATTCAGAGCGAGGCTCTGGGGGCATCATGACCTGCCGGTCGGGCATTAAGGGCTCTGCCCTTAATAATCCCGGTCGCCTGGCGTTCGCAAACGCAAAAAGCGCGATTTGCGCCGCAAGCGGCGACTAAAAAGCGGGGTTAGCGAGCCGCGTTCGCGGAAAGACTAGCGAGATATAGCGCCGCTATCGCTTAAGCGCGACATATAATTGCACCATCGTTTCCGCCAAGCGGGGCACCCGCGCGTTTTTTGCGTGGGTCGCAGGCGGCGGGAGGAGTTTTTGGTAAAACTTTTTTTGAAAAAGTTTTTCGGGGATTGAGGCTGAACCGTCGAAATCTTGATTTCGCTAACGGTTCGTCCTTGAGGGTTTCCCAAGAAAACGAGCCGATTTTTTGGCGAAGTTTGATTGGTTGAAACCTACCGTAAGGGCTACGATTAGCCCTTATCAAACAAAGACGGGCTTCAAAGCCCAAACAAAAAGCCCCGCGCCCGCAGGCGCAACGCCCGCCGCCGTAGCGTCAAAAAAGGGTTTTAGGGCAAAGCCCTAAACGGAGGAATATCTATGTCACTGCTAAAAACGCAGGGTTTGGTTATAAAATCGACAAACTTCGGCGAGGCGAGCAAGATTTTAACCGTTCTGACGCGAGAGTTCGGAAAAATTCAAGTTGCCGCCAACAATGTTCGGCGGGGAAAGTTTATGCGAGGCGCGCAAATATTTTCGTATAGCAATTTTGCTGTCTTCAAGGGACAAAAATCGCTTTATCGTATGAATGACGTTGACTGTATCGAGTTTTTCGACCCGTTGCGGGGGGATTTGGAAAAGTTGTCGTACGCGAATTATTTCGCAGATATCGCCTGCAATATTACCGGCGAAAATAATGAAGATGAGCGGCTTTTAAGTTTGTTGCTCAATTCGCTTCATCTTTTGTGTAAAGATGCCGTTTCGGCGAAGAAGATTAAGGTTGTGTTTGAACTGCGAAGCATGACGGTCGCGGGGTTTATGCCGGATTTTAGCGATTGCTGTGAATGCCGAACCGAGCTGAATATCGCGAGTTTTGATCTTGCGAACGGCACGATTCGTTGCGGGAATTGTATCAAGGTTGCGCCGAATATTGCGGAGATAAACGACACTTTGCGGGCGGCGTGCCTTTACATCACGCAAGCGGATATGAATAAAATTTTCTCTTTCGATATGTCGGACGAGTTGTTGGATTATTTGAGCGGTGTAACCGAGTGGTACGTTGCGATACATATTGATAAGCGGCTACGGAGCCTGGAATATTTGAACAAGATATTGAGGAGTGTTTAACGGTGGTCAATTTAGGGAATGATTGGGATAATATTTTAAAGGACGAGTTTACGTCGGAATATTACTTGAGATTGCGGCAATTTTTGAAGGGGCAGTATGCGAATTATACCGTTTATCCGTCGATGTACGATATTTTTAACGCGCTTAAACTTGCGGCGTATAACGATGTTAAGGTGGTTATTTTGGGGCAGGATCCGTACCACGGAGTTGGGCAGGCGCACGGATTTTGCTTCTCGGTTCGGGAGGGAATCACGCCTCCGCCGTCGCTTGTGAATATTTTCAAGGAATTGGCGACCGACGTTGGAATGCAAACTCCTGCAAGCGGGGATTTAACGCCGTGGGCGCGGCAGGGCGTTCTGCTTTTGAACACTACGCTTACCGTTCGCTCGGGCGAGCCTATGTCTCACGCCGGGCAGGGGTGGGAGATATTTACCGATAAGGTTATACAGCTTCTGAACGAGCGGGAAACGCCTGTGATATTTATGTTATGGGGTTCGCACGCGCAGAAGAAAACGCAAATTATCACCAATCCGAAGCATTATATACTAAAAGCGCCGCATCCGAGTCCGCTATCGGCGCATAGAGGATTTTTCGGTTGCCGCCACTTCTCGCAGGCGAATAATATATTAGAAAGTTTGGGGCAAGCACCGATAAGTTGGAATTTGAATTAAAAATAGACATACATAGAAGAAAGAGCCGAAAGGCTCTTTTTTTATTAATTTAACTAATCGCCTCTCTCGATTGCTTTATCGATTCTCGGGCGGATTAGTAGGATTATTATGCTTCCCGCGAGTGCTGTTAGCAATTGGCTCCATGAAAACATTCCGGGGAATACGATATAGCGTATCATTTCAGGTAATCCGTGTCCGAAAAACGGAACGAGTAAATGTATAACTCCGATCCACAAGATTGCGGCTTTTAATGCCGAGCCGATTACCAGTCCAACGCCGAAGGGGGCGAGGTTTTTCTTCCTAAACGCATAGGCGCACATAACAAGCGCGGCGTTTGCCAACGCGATCATCGGAATAAGATATAAAAAACCGGCTATATACGGATTTGGCGCGGTCAAAATTGCAAGCAACGGCGAGATAATCGCAATTGTCAAGCCGGATTTTAGTCCTCCCCAAATCGCCGCGGCGATTAATATTGCGTTAATTAACGGGCCTGTAATAAACTGCGGATGAAGAAATCTAAGTTGTTGCGCCGCGATTGCAAGCGCCAAAAGTAATCCGGTTAAAACTAATTTTTTAACGTCAGTTTTATTCATAATGTCCTCCTTTGTAATTTTTATCCATTATTGTAGGGTGTGTCTTTAAAATGGAAATCATTAGGTTTTTGAGTGTGTTTTTTAGCTAATAAGGCAAATTTTCGCAGTAATACTTGATGTATTGCAAGGAAATTTAACGAAATTAGGTGGAAAACATGCCAAAAAGATGATGGTTTCCATTTTAAAGACACACCCTAGTAATTATACACCATTTTTTTGTTGACAGCAAGCTATTTTTCCAGTATACTTGAGATATGCTTTATATGATGTAGATTATGAAACGAAAGAAGGATTGAAAATGCCTGAAAATTCAAAAATGGTGGAAGCTATAACGTCGATGGACGTTGACTTCGCCAAATGGTATACAGATGTTATCAAAAAAACCGAGCTCGTTGATTATTCCGGCGTGCGCGGGTGTATGGTTATGCAACCCTATGGCTACGCTATTTGGGAGAATATTCAAAAAGGCTTGGACGGAATGTTTAAAGAAACGGGGCATGAAAATGTTTATATGCCTATGTTTATCCCTGAAAGCTTGTTGCAAAAAGAGAAAGATCACGTCGAAGGGTTCGCGCCTGAGGTTGCGTGGGTAACTCACGGCGGTAGCGAGCCGCTTGCCGAACGGCTTTGCGTTCGCCCGACGAGTGAGACGTTATTTTGCGAGCATTATGCGAATGTTATACAATCTTACCGCGATTTGCCGAAGCTGTACAATCAGTGGTGTTCGGTTGTTCGGTGGGAGAAAACAACCCGCCCGTTCTTACGGCATACCGAATTTTTGTGGCAGGAAGGGCATACCGCCCACGCGACGCAAGAGGAAGCGCAAGAGGAAACCTTGCGTATGCTTAACGTTTACGCTGATTTTTGCGAGACGCAGTTGGCGATTCCCGTTATCAAAGGACAGAAAACCGAGAAGGAAAAGTTCGCCGGTGCGAACGCGACTTATACAATTGAGAGTTTAATGCACGACGGTCGTGCGCTTCAATCGGGAACGTCGCATAACTTCGGCGACGGCTTCGCGCAGGCGTTTGGTATACAATTTTTGGATGAGAGCAACGAACTTAAATATGCGCATCAAACTTCGTGGGGAATGTCCACCCGAATTATCGGAGCCATTATAATGGTTCACGGCGACGATAATGGGCTGAAACTTCCGCCGAATATTGCGCCGACGCAGTTGGTTGTAATCCCTGTGGCGCAGCACAAAGAGGGCGTTTTAGATAAAGCGAACGAATTAAAGTCGCAACTTTCAAAATCAGTTCGTGTGAAGTTAGACGACAGCGATAAATCGCCCGGTTGGAAGTATTCTGAGCATGAAATGCGCGGCGTTCCGCTTCGGTTGGAAATTGGGCCGCGGGATATCGAGGATAACCAATGCGTACTTGTACGCCGCGACACAAGAGAGAAAATTTTCGCGTCCCTTGATAATATTGAGGAGACGATTGCGCAAACTTTAGCGGAAATTCAAGCGAATATGCTTGAAACCGCTCGAAATCGGCGGGATTCTAAGACGACTTCGGCAACCGATTACGCTGATTTTGCAAAAAAAGTTGAAAATGGCGGATTTATTAAGGCGATGTGGTGCGGCTCGCTTGAGTGTGAGGAAAAGATTAAGACGGACACGACTGCTACGTCACGCTGTATCCCGTTTGAGCAGGAGAAGTTGTCGGATACTTGTATATGTTGCGATAAGCCGGCGGAGATGATGGTGGTTTGGGGTAAGGCGTACTAGGGTGCGCCCAACGGGCGCGCGGGTGTTGTCTTGCGCTGACAAGCGCATGTGTGCGGCTGCTGCCGCAGAGCGATAAGGGTGTTATCGAACACCCTTATCAATCCCCGAAAAACTTTTAAAAAAGTTTTTCGGGGTGTGTCGAGGGTATTCGATAATACCCTTGATGGTCTTAATGCCCTAGGGCATACCCTAAATAGGTTTTAAATCCGCCGCTACAGCGGCAAAAAGGTTTTTAGGGCATTTGCCCTAAAAACCAACGCCCGTTGGGCGCAAGAGTTTTGATAAAACTTTTTTCAAAAGTTTTTGGATTTTTAGGGCAACGCCCTAAAAAAGGAGGGAAATAACATATGTGGCAAAACATCTGGAACACTTTATACGACATATTTGCGCTTGTGCGTTGGCAAGACGCGCTTGATGTTTTAATTGTCGCGTATGTTATTTACAAACTTTTGATATTTATTCGCGAAACGCGCGCGATTCAGCTTGTTAAAGGAATCGGAATCTTGCTTGTCGTATTTCAGGTCAGCGTTTGGGTAAACTTAAACGCCGTGAATTTTATCTTACGAAACGCTTTGCAGGTCGGGATTTTGGCAATTTTGATCGTGTTTCAGCCCGAGTTCCGCCGCGCGCTTGAGCAGGTTGGACGAAGTTCGGTCGGACGTTGGTTCGGCAATGACGAACAAGGTAGCCGAACCACGCAAATTCAAACGATAGACGAAATTGTTCGCGCCGCTGAGCATATGTCGTCGTCTCGCACCGGTGCGCTTATTGTAATTGAACAGGAAACCAAAATCGGCGATATTATTTCGACCGGAGTTTTGCTTGGCGCCGACGTTACCGCCGAACTTTTGGTTAATATTTTCGTGCCTAATACGCCGCTTCACGATGGCGCGGTGGTGATTCGGGGTAATAAAATTGAAGCTGCAGCGTGTTTCTTGCCGTTGTCGCAAAATTCACGGCTGAGCAAAGAACTTGGAACCCGCCATCGCGCGGGAATTGGAATGTCTGAGGATTCGGACGCGATAGTTGTTATCGTTTCGGAGGAGACCGGACGAATTTCGCTTGCGCAAGACGGCGCTTTGAAAACCGACTTAAATGTTGAAACCTTAACTGAAATATTAACTTCAAACATCGATAAACAAAAGGGTTGGCGACTTAGACGGAATCTTCTTCCGCGGTTTGACAAAGGAGGGGATGACAAATGAGAAGCATAAAAAAGATATTCGAAAAAAATATCACCCTTAAAATTATATCTCTTGTTTTATCAATCGGCGCTTGGGTTTATATTATGATTGTGCTTAACCCGCCGTTGGAAACCACCGTTCGCGGCGTTCCTGTCGCGTTTGTCGGGCAAGAAAATCTTGCCGAGCGCGGATATAGCATTGTTAGTCCGGTTGACCCAACTGTAACCGTTATAGTAAGCGGAGTTCGCAGCGTTATTTCGGGAATTAATCCGCAAGCTCTTCGAGCAATGGTGGATTTGTCTGAAATTTACGGAATCGGAACACATCATATCCCGGTAACAATCGGCGCGCCGCCGTCGGGGATAACTATTGTGCGTAACAACCCGCTGACACTGGCGATTGAAATCGATCAAGTTATAGAAGACCGTAGATATATACGCGTTGTTACAACCGGCGAACCGCCTGACGCATTTATGGTCGGCGATATTAGTATTGCGCCGGAAACTGTGCTGATTAGAGGAATTTCCGCCATTGTGAACGATATTGACGAGGCGATTGTGACCCTTGCTTTGAACGGATTAACCGAAGATTTTAATGGGACAAGGGAAATTTCCTTTACCTCGCGCTCGTCTGGGCGAGAAGTTCCCGCCGCTCGCCGGCCTGTAACCGATATTACGCAAGTTGAGATAAGCGCGACTGTGTTGGAGCTTAAAACCGTTCCGATTGTGCCGAATTTAAGCGAATATTTTATGAATCGAGTTGAAGACGGAACATATACTTTAAGTGTAACTCCTGCGGAAATTACAATTTACGCAAGCTCAAACATTATCGCGAATGTTGACGAGATAACCACCGGTCAAATGAATTTTGAAACGGAAAACGGCAGATTGGTTGGGACGACAATCATTCAAGTGCCGAATGGTGTTAATTTGCGTGATGATATAACGGAAGTTACTATAATTTTAGAAGAGGTAGAACCTGAAGAAACGGAATAACAAGTTTGCGTCAAATTGCGTGAGATTTTGATGAAAACAAGCGGGAGAGAGTATAAGAAGATACCCGACCGATTGTTTTCGTCTAAAGATTGCGTAATTTCACGCAAACCGAAAGGAGCTATAAAAAT